>LDNN01000014.1_pt1 | contig 38498 bp, 51 predicted proteins | sample 350691 | NCBI WGS metagenome assembly LDNN01 (sample SAMN03646984, study PRJNA283341) | glacier metagenome | biome: Icesheet; feature: ENVO:00000133; material: cryoconite; isolation source: sample CY1 0.2 micron filtrate containing viruses sediment from cryoconite holes ...
CCGTGAATGGGACGATAACAACCCTACCTTACTAAGAGAGTGGCGAAACAACTGGGTACTGGATGTACAATCTCTCTGGGTGCAATATAAAGAAGGAGCCAACCATTATGACACTCTCCCAACGCAAAAACTTAATTACATTTTGGGGATTGACCTGGGCTATAAGGATGCAGATGCGCTGGCCGTCCTTGGGTGGTCTGAGTCGTCTAATTGCACCTATCTTATTGAAGAAGTTATCACCCGCAAACAGGGTATTACTGAACTCGTCGCTCAAATTGAGGTGCTTAGAAACCGCTACGACATTGCCAAAATGGTCATTGACCAGGGCGGTCTGGGACTCAAGATTGCCGAAGAAATTCGCAGAAGATATCATATTCCTGTGGTTGGTGCAGAAAAGCAGCGTAAGCAGGAGACAGTGGAACTCCTCAATGACCAGCTTAGACGGGGAGTATTCAAAGCTAATAAAGACTCACGCTTTGCTACAGATTCATACCTTATACAGATTGACTGGGATAAAAGCACGCCAGATAAGATAGTGGTTAAAAAACAGCCACATAGCGATATTATTGATGCGGTGATATATGCATTCAAGGAATCACCTGCATATACCTACCAGAAGCCAGATGCGCCCCAACCGGCCTGGGGCACAGAAGCCTGGGCAGTGCAGACAGTTTCGGAACTTGAAGAAGCAGCAATTGAGCACTTTACGGCACTAGAAGACGCTAATAATGCACCATCTGACGACGATTATCTGTAAAAACACGACAATATAACACAGATAGAGCTTCTTAGGGGGTCTATCTGCTTCCATTCTTAAAGCCCAAAAAAATGGCATCTATCATTATGCAGTCTCGTAAAAAGGACGGCTCCGCTGCTCCAGAGACCAAGCCTGATGAAGTGCACCCAGAACTCATGAAGGCATCCGAAGACTTCCTGTCCGGAGTGCACAACAAAGACGCAACTGCTGTAGCTAAAGCGCTACAGGCTGCGCACTCTCACTTAAATTCAAGTCCGGACCCTGAAGACGAACAGGAGTAATCAATGTCCAAGCAATCGCTTGCACTTGCCTACGCTATGAAACGTAAATCCAAAGTATCGCAGCCCGTTCAGCAGGAGCCTGAAGAGTCCCTTGAAGACTTATTTGCAGATATGCCTGACGAAGAGCTGCGGACAGAAACACCTGAAGAGACCGGACTCGTGGAAGAACCGGGACCTTCAATCTTAGAACGCATTATGAGCAAACGATTATGAAAATAGAAAACCTCAAGGACTTAGAGGCAATTATCAAGCTCTGCCGTCGCCAGGGCATAGATAGCATTAAGGTTGACGGCGTTGAATTAAATCTCGGTGCACCTCCACAGACTAAACGTCGTGGCAAAGATGAACCGTTTCGAAATGAGACTGGGCCAACTGAAGAAGAGTTGCTGTTCTGGTCTTCGCAGGGAGCTTAATTGGCTGTCAAGATTACCCCCGCAGACCGCAAGTCACGGGAAGAAATTAAAGTTAAGACTAAGGATTCTAAAGACCTGAAGGTACAGGGCCATGATTGGTGGAAAGCTAAATCCAAGGCCGAGCTTGCACAACAGCTGGTAGAAACCGGTGCATTCTTAAAAGAGCAGCAACAGCAGCGCCTTCGTAAGGCAAGCACGCACGCTAAAATGTACGGCAACATGCCACTTATGAACGTGGGTGGCGCTAACTTGTCCTCAATGAATAGACAGTCAACGCTTCCTTCTGACAGACCGACTATGAATGTGGTTCAGTCTTGTGTTGATACTCTGACCAGCCGCATTGCACAGTCAAAGCCTAAGCCGATGTTTTTAACTGATGGCGGTGATTACAAAGCCCGCTCGCTGGCCAAGCAGATGAATCAGTTTATCTCAGGCGAATTCTACCAAACCAAGTTCTACGAAAAAGCAGAAGAAGCTCTCCGCATGGGTGCAATACTCGGCGACGGCGTACTCAAAATCTACGAGACAGATGACAAGCGAGTCGGTGTTGAGCGCTGTCTACCCACTGAAATTGCAGTTGATTCTAATGATGGTTACTACGGCACACCTCGCACCATGTACCACTATAAGCTGGTAGACCGTGCAGTAGCCATGGCCCTGTTTTCTGATTCCGGCTCTGTTGTCAGAAACGCTGAGCAAGCATACCCAGATAATAGTGCAGATAGTTCAAAGACCGTTTCTGACCAGATTCTGCTCGTAGAAGCCTGGAGACTACCTTCAAGCAAGGATGCTACTGACGGCCGCCATGCTATTGTGTGCACGTCCGGTGTGCTCTGTGACGAAGAGTATAAAAAGGATTACTTCCCGTTTGTGTTTCTTAAATACAGCCCGTCAATCGTTGGCTTCTGGGCACAGGGGCTTACCGAACAATTAACAGGGACTCAAATTGAAATCAACAAACTACTCCACACGATATCGCAGTCTATTAGCCTGGTTGGTGTTCCGCGGGTGTTCGTTGAAGATGGTTCCAAAATTGTTAAGGCGCATCTTAATAACCAAGTTGGGTCCATTGTTACTTATAGAGGCACGAAGCCGGAGTATGAAGTGGCACCTTGTGTACCACAGGAGCTCTATAGCCAACTCCAAAGGCTTATCGAATACGCCTATCAGCAGTCCGGTGTATCCGCTTTATCAGCCACCAGCCAGAAACCTGCAGGCCTTAACAGCGGCGAAGCAATCAGAAATTACGACGACTTACAGTCAGATAGATTTGCTACTCTTAACAAGCGTTTCGATAACCTGCACATTGAAGCAGCTTACAAAATTATCGACCTGGCTAAGGACATTGCACTTCGGGATGGCAAGTACCAGACCGTATATCCAAACCGAGACGGCACCAAACAAATCGACTTACCAGCAGCTAAACTCTTAGATGACCCGTTTGTTATCCAGTGCTATGACTCAAACGCCCTACCTAAAGACCCAGCAGGCCGTAAACAGTCAATCGTTGAAGACATGCAGTCAGGCATTCTCAGCTTAGAAGAGGGCCGCCGCTTACTTAATTACTCCGACCTTGAGCAAGATGACAAGCTAGCAATGGCTGCCGAAGAGCGCATCTTGAAAATCCTGGATGAGATTGTTGAAGACGGCAAATACACACCTCCAGACCCATTCATTAACCTAGAGCTAGCTAAGGTCAAGGTAGTTCAATATTACAATCTGTATGTTGCAGCGGGTCTAGAAGAGTCGAAGGCAGAGCTATTAAGAAACTGGCAGCAACAACTGCAAGCACTCGAAATGGCAGCTCAACCCCCACCAATGCCCGGTACCCCTCCGGGTGCACAACCCCAAGCCGTGCCACAAGCACCGCCTACATCTGACTTATTACCGACAACTCCACACTAAGGATGGTTATGGACGATATTAAAGCACCAACAGCACCAGTAGCAGCTCCCGTAGAGGCGCCGGCCGTAGAAGCGCCAAAGACTGGTGGCGACGATGCGTTTGCTAAAAAAGAACGCCAAATCAGAGCGATGCAAAAGCAGCTGCAAGCTGAGAAAGCTGCCTGGCAGGCTGAAAAAGCTGCCAAAGACACAGAATATAAAACCAACTACGTAAACAAGAATCGTTTAAAGGAAGATACCCTTGGTGCTCTGGAAGAAGCAGGTATCACCATGGACCAGCTCTCCTCCATGCTCTTAAATGCACCTAATCAAAATGACCCGACCGTCAAAATGCTTAAGGCTGAAATGAAAGCCATTAAGGACGCCCAGGCTGCACAACAGACAGCAGCTGAACAAGCCCAGACTCAGCAGTATGAGCAGGCTAAAAAGCAAATTGGTATCGAAGCTAAAATGTTAATTGATAGTGACCCTGAATTTGAAACCTTAAAAGCTGAAGGACAGCACGAAGCCGTATTGGAATTAATCGTAGAGACCTTTGAGAACGAGGGCAGACTCATGGACGTACGTGAAGCCTGCTTAGAAGTAGAAAATTATCTCGTTGAACAAGGCGTTAAGTTCTCTAGCTACGGTAAAGTAAAGTCCCGATTGGCCCCCAAGGAGCCGGTGCAGTCAGAACCGGTTAAGGCACCATCTAAGCAGCCACAAGTCACGTTGAAGACTTTAACAAACAACTTACAGACCCAACCTAGTAAGCGTAGCAGCGAAAAAGAACGCATTGCGCGCGCACTAGCAGCATTCCAGGGCAATAAGGCAACTGGAAGCTAAACATCTAATTAAAGGATATTAAAATGGCAGCAGTTTACGCATCAGCGTCGAACCAAGTTGCAGCACTAAAAGAGCTGTATACTGGCGACGATTACATGAAGGACCTAGTTTATAAGAAGAATCCCCTTCTTGCACTTCTTCCTAAAGACGAATCTCCTTCAGGCTTTGCTGGAAAATACATTCCAGTGCCTCTTATCTTCGGAACACCGCAAGGCCGAAGTGCTAACTTTGTAAACGCACAGAACAACCAAACTGCACCGCAGCTTGCTTCGTTCTTCGTTTATCGTGTTAGCAACTACCAACTTGCAACTATCACAAACGAGCTTTTGGAAGCAACCAAAGACAATGCTGGAGCCTTCATTGAAGAATCCAAACTTGTTATGGACACCGCAATCCGAAATATCTCAAACGATTTAGCTGCTGACTTGTACCGTTCGGGTACTGGTTCACGCGGTCAAGTTTCTGCTATCGTATTGTCTGGTGTTAACAGCTCGGTGACCATTACACTTGCATCACGCTCTGATGTCAACCAAATGGAAGTCGGGATGGTTCTGGTTGCATCGGCAACAGACGGTTCTGCACCAAGCACAGATACGGTTACACTGACTGGCGTTAACCGCTCGCAGGGTATCCTTACTGGTACATCGTCTGTCGCTCTCTCGAATACACTTTCGGCTAACTGGGCTGTTAACAGCTTCATGGCCGTACAAGGTGATATTCCTGCTGGCGGTTCTACATCGACAGGCACAGCTGTTAAGGTTTCTGGCCTTGCTGCTTGGGGTCCTAAATCTGTAGTAGCTAACAACGACAGCTTCTGGGGAGTTAACCGAAGTGCGGATTCTCGCATGCAGTTCGTTATCGCACAAGGAACTTCGACAGAAACAATCGAAGAGGCAATTATTGACGCAGCTGCTCAAGTTGCTGAAATTGGTGGCCAGCCAGACATGTGCTTTATGAACTTTACTTCGTACGCTGCTCTTGAGAAGTCGCTTGGTTCGAAAGTGCAATACGTTGATGTCCGACACGAAGAAGCAGAAATTGCTTTTGCCGGTATCAAAATCAATGCACCATACGGCCCAATCACAATCATCCCAGACCGCAACTGCCCAGCTTTGACTGCCTATCTCCTGGATATGTCAACACTGAAGTTCCGTTCTCTCGGAAAAGCTCCTCACATTCTGACCTACGGAATGGAAGGACTTGAGGGACTGCGCGTTGGTAATGCTGATGCGTTGGAAATTCGTATGGGCTACTACGGAAATCTTATCTGTAATGCACCATGCTGGAACGCAGTAGTAGTACTGTCACAGTAATCTTAAATTAAAACGTTCTGTTTTGACCTCAGACTTAAAACGTCTGGGGTTTTTTTATGTGCAGAGGTACACTAGGCTCAGGGGGCATCGAGCATGAAGCACTGCAGAAAATGCAACACGACAAAATCCGAAGACAAGTTTTACAAAGAGTCCCATCGCGGAGACGGGCTGGCTCTTTGGTGCAAGCTTTGTAAAAACGAGGCTAATAACGCGAGGGCTGCATTGCGCCGTAGAAAATACGCAACGGACGCGCCATCTGCACCGCGCTCAGACTTATCTGACAGATATCCTGATAAAGACCTGAAACCAGTAGACAAAACCGCTCCTAATCCTATCCGGGTGCACATCCTACTACCCGTAGGCAAGGCCGGCTAGCGACAATACACCATGGTTAGAGCCATATAGGCTCGATGGCATCACTGGGGAGTGCACTGCCTTAAAGCTCTAACCAAGGAGTAACCCAATGGCAAACCGCCGTTTATATCAGTTCCGCTATAGCTACGAGAGAGACCTAGTTGACGTTTATCTTAAGATGTCTTTTGGCGCAGCTGGTGCACCGACACTTCTGCCTTCTAAGGGCATTTCGTTTGTAACTCGCATTAGTGCGGGTAAATACCAAATCAATCTCATGGATAACTTTAACAAACTTATGTTCGCTCAAGACACGTTTCAAATTGCTGCCGGCCCTGCTGCACCAATTATGTATATCGTGTCTGACAACAGTTCGCTAAACGTAGGACCAAACATCGTTGTGCAGTTTACAAACTCGACCAACGTAGCAACTGACCCAGCCTCTGGTGAAGTTGTGTTTATGGAAATCTGTTTACGTAACGCGTCGACATAAGAGCCTAGGAGGGCCCTATGGCTGCTCCAGGCACGCCTAATAACTTCACAGTCCAGCAAGGTAATGGGCAGGTGCTACTAACGTGGGACCTGTCAGCCGGTGCTACTTCATACGTACTGAGCCGCTCTCTCGATAATGTGAGCTTTACTGTACTGGCAACTGTATCAACTAACAGCTACGTAGACTTAGCTGTCACGGTTGGTACAGCTTATTACTACACGGTCGCTTCTTCCAACGGGACTCTCAGTAACCCAACCGCTGCACAATTAGCTATTCCTACTAACGCCGGCTCTGACAGCTTATCTAGCATCAGGCTGCAGGCCCAGCAACGTGCAGACAGGGTCAACTCCAACTTTCTCTCAATGTCTGAGTGGAACAATAACATCAATCAAAGCTACACCGAGCTCTACGACCTGTTGACAAACGTGTATGAAGACTACTACGTGACCACAACAAATATTGTTACAGACGGTGTGACTCAGCTTTATCCACTGCCTTCTAACTTCTATAAGGTCATGGGCGTGGACCTGGCACTTAGCTCTGGTAACAGCGCCTGGGTCAGCATGCAGAAGTTCAACTTTATAGACCGTAATGATTATGTGTATCCTTCCATCGGCTCTAATGCCTTTGGAGTGTATAATGCCCGCTACCGCATAGTCGGGGATTCAATTGAGTTCATTCCCTTGCAATCCGGTAATCAAACCATCCGGCTCTGGTACGTTCCCCGCATGGCCCGAGTGCTCAAAGATACAGACATCTTGCAGGGTGTTAATGGCTGGCTTGAATACGTGATTGTTGATGCAGCTATTAAAGCCCTGCAAAAGGAAGAGTCAGACGTAAGCATACTCGAGCAGCAAAAGATGATGCTTATTAAACGTATTGAAGAGTCTGCACAGAACCGTGACGTTGGGCAGCCAGATACTATCAGTGACACACGTAACCGCACAGGCCGCTTCAACGGAACGCATGGTGGTTTCTAATGCCTAGCCTACCAATCATGCAGACAGACAACGAAGATATGCACCTGATGCAGACGCGCTGGTCGAGCATTCTAAACCCTATGCTTATCAACCCTGCACTACAAGGCACCGTATTAAAAAACGTTAATCTGGTGTCTGGCACGAATGCTGTCAATCATAAGCTTGGTAGACCGCTGCAAGGTTGGGTCATTGTCAGACAGCGTGCACTAGCTTCAATCTTTGACACCCAGGATAGCAACAGCCAGGCAGCACTCACGCTGCAACTAACCTCTAACGCGAATGTGCAGGTAGATATTTATGTGTTCTAGGAGGCCTGCTTGAGCTTTGAAGTAACTACCCCGTCAATGAATCTTATACTGCCAGGTGTCGGCTTGACTACCGGGCCGACTTGGGCTACCGACCTGAATAACACCATATCAATTATTGACGTGCATGACCACTCGTCTGGTAAGGGTGTGCAGATAACTCCAGCAGGATTAAACATCAGTGCAGACCTTAGCTTCCAGGGGAATAACGCTACCAGTCTACGAAGCGTACGACTTACACCGCAATCGTCAGTATCAGGACCGACAGACCTTGGCTGCCTGTACGAAAAAGGCGTGGACCTATTCTATAATGACGGCAATGGAACTGTTGTTCGTATTACTCAATCTGGTGGAATTGCTGGTACTCCTGGTTCTATTTCTGGCTTGGTTGCTCCTGCCTCAGCCGCTTATTCTGCAGGCTCTTCTACGTTTATCTGGCAGTCTAACGCAGCTACTCCAGCTAACTTAGATGCTGCATCCATTATTCTTAGGGACTTGGTTGCTAATTCTCACGGGCTGACATTATCACCACCAGCTGCTATGGGCGCTGACTACGGTCTAGTATTACCTACCCTTCCGGCTGCACAATCCTTCATGACCCTAGACGCCTTTGGTAACATGGCAGCACCGTGGACCGTTGATAACAGCACTATTAAAGTTACTGCGAATCAACTGGTAGCACAAGCATCTGGACTCGCTGATGGTGTCAGTACTAAGAACACTGGTAACACAATATCAGTTCGTAATATGTACATGCAGCACGCCTTCGACGTGAATGGTGCATACGGTACCCTCACCATGCCACAGCTTGGATTAGACCTACCAAAGTTCTTTAACTTCGACGCAACAATTCTGGCTATCTGGATTTACTCAGGAACTGCAGGCACAAGCGGAACTACCGAATACGACGTTAAGGTGGCAACCTCTGGCGGTGCCTTTACATCTGTATTATCAACTACGGGCAAAATCACCAGTGCAGCTGCTTCCGGTGTCTGGACAGATAGTAATTCAGTAGTAGGTGCTCAAACCGGCGTCACTAAACCAGTAGTAGGCACTGCAAACATATCTGCAGGTCAGGCTCTTAGATTTGATTTAATTCAAGCGATGGTCGGCGCATCTGACGCTGTCTGCATCGTACATTATATAGCGAGGTAGTAAGTGGCAACAGTAAGTCAAAGAGTAACAATCACGACAATATCCAACTTAGTCGGCGGTCCTGGCGGCCAAACATACACGGTCCCAGCCAACAGCGTTTTGATGTTACAACAGTTTATTAATACCGGCGGCAACGGAACCATAACGCTTCCTGGATATCCTTACCAAGCTTTGATAGGAGCTGCGGGAAAGACAGGCGTAGATTATTTGCCAGGCCAAACGACTTCGTCGACGGGCATTTTAGCAGCGCCTCTTATGCTCGGACCCGGCACTGTAATCTACACCGGCTCTGGTGGTGCATACTACCAAGGCATCCTTACAACTTACAGCTGATTATAGGTGCACCTTGCTTCAGAAAATGCCCGTCAATGTAGATTTTGGTCAAGGCTTAGATACCAAGACCGACCCGACTCAGGTAGCTCCTGGTAAGTTTCTCACATTACAAAACGGCATATTCACACATGCAGGTCAGCTTAATAAGCGTAACGGCTTTGCACGGCTGACCGTACTTCCTAATAAGCTGCAGACAAACCTCACAACTCTAAATAACAACCTTATTGCACTGGGGACAGAACTTCAAACCTACAGTGCTGATACCATGACCTGGATTGATTCGGGTATCGTGCAACCTATCGACTTGCAAGTAACTCCCCTGGTGCGCACCTCCACAAGCCAGAAACAGCCTGATGCAGCTTTATCTTCCACTGGCCTGGTATGCACGGTCTATGCTGATACCTCAATAGCCTATTATCAAGTGAATGACAGCGTTACGTCTCAGCAGATTATAGCCCAAACAGCCTTAGAAGCTGGGGCTACAGATGCACGAGTAACAGTGCTAGGTGCCTACTTTGTCATTACTTATAAAGTATCAGTTGCGGGCAATATACACTTAAGATTTATCACCGTGCCCACAAGCAATCCCACTAACGTAGGAACGCCTGCAGACTTAGCCGTAAGCTTATCGTCTATAAATGCAGCCTATGATGTTCTGGTGTCGGGCAATAACCTCTATTATGGTTACGATTCAGGCCTAGGCCCATCCGTGCGCATCGGATACATTTCAACTACTTTAGTTGTAGGCGCACAGCAGACCATTGCAGGTAAGACCGCTGCTCAAATAAGCCTGGCAGCCACCGCTTCGGTAGTAGCTCTCAGCTTCTATCAGCTGTCAGACACGACCATTTACACATGCACCTTTACTAATACAGTTGCACCACTTCTAGCAGCCGCGGCAGTTACCGCAACAGTCGCCTGCGCCCGACTCACCAGCGCCTATGTGGGCACTACCCTTAACGTAATATATGAGGTGCAGGGTGCTTACGGTTATGACGGTTCTATTAGTACTGATTTGGTGGTATACAAAACGGTAAGCCCTACAGGTACGGTTGGTGCACAGACTCTGGTTGCTCGAGGCACGGGGCTAGCCTCAAAGGCATTTTTGAACTCAGACGGTATTATCTACCTGCTGCTCTTCTACGGCCAAAAGTTCCAGCCTTCCTACTTTCTAGTTAACCTTGCTGGTAACGTATTGTGCAGGCTTGCCTATGCTAATGGAATTACTTACGCAGATGCAACTACCTATTTACCATCTGTAAGCCTTGCTGGCTCAGTTGCAACTATTCCTTATCTGATAAAAGACTTACTGGTATCTGTTAATAAAACCCAAGGTGCAACAAACGTAGCGGGTATTTACAGCCAGACCGGCATCAACATTGCCAAATTTACCATCAACGGAGTCACGCAGTACAGCTCGGACATTGCATCTAGCCTGCACTTAACCGGTGGGCAGCTTTGGCAGTACGATTCAGTTAAGCCCGTTGAGCTGGGATTCCACGTCTGGCCTGAAGATGTAGAAGTGACTACGTCAGGTGCAGGTGGCTTACTTACAGCTCAGCAATACTATTATAAGTTCTGCTATGAATGGACAGACGCAAAAGGTAACTTGCACCGGTCTGCTCCAAGCTTACCAGTAGGCATTGTAACCACGGGTGCAACTAGCTCGAACACCATTAACGTGCCCACCCTACGTCTTACTTATAAGACAGGCAGAAATCCAGTGCGCATCGTAGGCTATCGCTGGTCCGTGGGGCAGCAATCCTACTTCCAGTTTACGTCTATAGCAGCTCCCAGCATAAACGACCCCACAGTGGATTCAATAACTATTGTTGACACGCTGGCTGATAGCGCTATTATTGGCAACACACTTTTGTACACGACTGGCGGCGTATTAGAGAATATCGCTGCACCGGCTAGCTCGGCTCAAACGCTTTATAAGTCACGCTTATTCTTGGTAGATGCTGAAGACCGTAACACTATCTGGTTTAGTAAGCTTGTGCTGCAAGGTACGCCAGTTGAAATGACCGACCTGCAAACTATATACGTAGCTCCTACCACCGGTGCCCAAGGCTCAACGGGCGTAGTAACAGCACTTGCAGCCATGGACGATAAGCTAATCATTTTTAAACCAGATGCTATCTACTATGTGACAGGTGCAGGCCCAGATGCAACTGGTAACAACAATGACTTTAGCGACCCCGTCTTTATCACTGGAGCTGTTGGCTGCACGAATCCAAGTTCTATTACGCTCACGCCACAAGGTCTCATGTTTCAATCTAACAAGGGTATATGGCTACTTGGTCGTAATATGGCCACGAGCTATGTCGGTGCAGACGTTGAAGCGTACAATACAGATACGGTTAATAGCGCGTTAGCAATTCCGGGCACGAATCAAGTCCGGTTTGGCTTAGCTTCCGGCACCATGCTCATGTACGACTACTATTATAGGCAGTGGGGCACCTTCAACGGTATCTCAAGCCTTAGTGCGTGCCTATATAACTCAAAGCACACAACACTCAACGCCCTGGGCATCGTGCAGCAGGAAAGCACTGGATATATCGACGATACCAGCCCCGTGCTTCTAAGCTTTACCACCGCCTGGATAAAGTTTACCGGACTGCAAGGCTACCAGCGCGCATATTACATGTACATGCTGTCAAACTACAGGACTCCGCACACCCTGGCAGTTAATATCTCGTATGATTATCAGTCTTCACCTCGGCAGACAGCTATTATCGTACCTACCAATTTCAGCCCGCTTTATGGTGCTGATTCTCTTTACGGCTCTGGCAATCCTTATGGCGGTTCTGATAACGTAGAGCAGTGGCGCATCTTCTTCAACCAACAGAAATGCCAATCCCTTCAAATAAATATTGTTGAAAGCTATGACCCGTCGAAGGGTGCAGCAGCTGGTGGCGGCCTATCCTTCTCAGGTCTAAACTTTGTTATTGGTGCAAAGAAGCCTTACGCAGTACTGGCCCCGAAACAGTCGGTGTCTTAATGCGGCGCTTTGACGTAAGCACGGACCTGGAGACTATCAATGAGTGGCTGGTGCACCGAAAGCTGCAGGCCACGAGCGAGCGTGAGTTACCCTATTTGGGCTATATCGTTCCTGGCGTCGCTGCAGGCTTTCTACGCATGTGCGAGGGCGGGTTTGCCATAATTGATTCTCTGGTTACCAATCCGGGTGCAAATCCCTCCGAGAGAAACCAGGCCCTAAATGACATATATGCACAATTAATCAATGATTCTGAATCGTTAGGGATTAAGCGACTCATGGGCTTTACCCTAGACGCTAATACACTAGAGAGAAGCCTTAGTCACGGCTTTATCCAAGCTCCCTACGCGGTGCTATCAAGGAGTAGTTAATGAGTTTCCTAGGCTCCATGTTTTCTGGTGCTTCTGGCTTTAGTCCACAACAGGCACACATTGATAAACCAGCTACCACAGCACAAGCCAATGAACAATATGGTAACGTACAGTCGGGTCTGGGTAATCAAGCAGCTTTCTTACAAGCCGTGCAACAACAAAATGGTCTTCAAAATCAAGCGCAAGTATTTCAACAACAGCAACAACTTGCTCAACAGTTACAACAACAGGCTGCGGGCGGTGGACCAAACCCAGCACTCGACCAGTTAAATCAACAAACAGGTAACAACACAGCAAACCAAGCTGCTCTCATGGCCGGCCAACGCGGCACGGGCGCAAATGCAGGTATGATTGCACGCCAAGCAGCAATGCAAGGTGGAGCAAATCAGCAACAGGCAGCCGGTCAAGGTGCTACTATGCAAGCCCAGCAACAGATTGCAGCACAACAACAACTCGGTCAACAACAGAATAACATGCAAGGTGTGGCCGGCAACCAAGTCGGCACACAAGCTAATGCTACTAACGCTTATTCCAACAGTGCACAGAATGCGCTTGGTCAGGTATATGGTCAAATTAATGCGCAGAATAACGCAGCACTTGGGCAAACTCAACTAAACAATCAAGGACAAAAAGACCAGCACACTATGGATAATCAACTTGGTGGGCAGTTCCTAGGTGCAGTATCTCAAGCAGCTGGCCCCATGGGAACAATGTTGTCTGGTATGGGTGGCGGCGGTGGTGGCGCACAGCAGGGCGTACAAGGTACAATGGCCGGTGGTCCAATGGACGCTGGTAACATGATGTCTGCAATGCCGATGATGGTCGCTGCTCACGGGGGCATGGCTCCAAATGTATCCGGCCCTCGGTCTAAGGCGGCCCAGCACTTAAGCGGCTTAGCTATGAAGCAAGGCGGCCCAGTACCTGGACAAGCTAAAGTCGCTGGCGACTCCTACGCAAATGACAACGTGCATGCTCTGCTCAGCCCAGGCGAAATTGTTATTCCAAGGCACATCACTCAAGGTGCAGACGCTCCTAAAAAAGCCGCTGCATTCGTACAGGCAATATTGGCTAAGCAAGGACCTAAAAAGTAATGGGTGCATCTGAGGTAGTCGCTAAACTATTTCAAGAATCGCCTGAAGTCGCTAAGATATTCGGTCTCGGTGAAAAAGCTTCTCCAGAACTTAGAGCAGCGGTAGAGAAATACAAACCCGGACTTGCTGCTCGCATGGAATCTAACGGCTCTTTTGAATCTAACAGCCGTGCACTGAATGAGTTGAAGCTTAAGTTTGGTAGTGACGATGCACACGGAATTGTAAAGGATGCTGGCTACGGTCGAATAGAGTCACCAACGCAGCCTGGTCGCAACCTTATGTTTGGAGCCGCTGCCGTTCCTGCCGGTGCTAACATGAATCCTTTTTCTGCAGCGAAAGAGCTTGGTCAGCAGATTAAGCCTGTCACTGACGCCTACGAAAATGCTAAAGACAAAGTGGCTGGCGCAGCTATCAAGCAGATGAACTTCGGCAACGACCCAACCTTTCAGCGTCAGGGCACGGCAGCACTGTCAACTTTAGCAGACCCCGTTAACTTTATCCCCGGTGCACCTGGGGCTGTTATGCAGGGTGCGCAAATGCTTGGTGGCTTATCCTCTGACGCTCCTAAAAATGATGCCGTACCAGCCAGCCCAGCCGGACAACAACTATCACTAGAAAAATATGCCCATGGAGGCGCTGTGAGTAACTTAAAAGTATTACACCAAACAGATACGCACACTACTCTCATGCACCCGGATGGTCACGAGATTAGACTAGCCCATGCTAAGCTGCAGCCTGCGCAAATTAAAGAACTAAAGTCTGCTCCAAAGTATGCAGAAGGCGGAGACGTACAACAACCGGTAGCAGACCCACAACCGCAAGCAAGCGGCGCATCTGCTGATTGGGGCGGCCCTGCTCCTACGAATGTACCCCTTCCGACTGCACAATCTCCTAATGATTCTATTGGGGCTCCACCTGCCGACCCAATGGCCGGTATGCGACAAGCTCAAGGTTTACAAGAACAGGGTATCCTTGGTCAAGCTAAAGCAACGGGCGACTTGGGCAACAAGGAAGCAGACCTAGCAGGCCAACAACAGCAACAGAGCGCGGACTTACAACAGAACTTTCAACAAAAGACAGCAGAGCTAGACCAGGACCGACAAGCTATCATGCACGACATTGCATCTGGCCACATTGACCCTGACCACTACCTCAATAACATGAGTGCAGGTTCTAAGGTCGGCACGGCTATCGGTCTTTTGCTCGGAGGCTTAGGTGGCTCAGCTACTGGCAAAAACCCAGCTATGGAATACTTACAAAAGCAAATTGACCACGATGTGGATGCACAAAAAGCCGACCTAGGCCGTAAAGAAAATTTGTTGAGTGCATTACAAAAGCAATATGGTAATCTGCACGACGCTACCCTCATGGCCAAAACTATCTACAGCGATATCTACAGTGCCAAGATTCAACAGGCAGCAGCTAGCGCTAAAACACCAATGGCCCAAGCCGCTGCACAACAAGCCATCGGACAGCTAAGGGCTCAAACTGCACCTATGCAGATGGAGATGGCTCAGCGGCAGTCTATCCTAGAAGGCATGAACAAAGGGCAGCTTAGCGACCCATCAGTAGCCGTGCAACACCTTGTACCTAAAGAGCACCAAAAGGCCGTGTTTGACGAAATTGGTAAAGCCCAGAACACAGCTGCCAACGAAGGCGAAATGCTTAAGAACTTTGACACCGCTTCTAAGGAAAATACAGTTATGCGCACCGGTGCAGGGCTAGCTCGTACGCCTCCGTCAATCATGGGTATGCGAGCACTTAGTCTGCCAATGATTCACGATGCTGAAGGCCGAGTCAATGAGTTTGAAGCTAAGACGCTAAATGATTTAGAGCCTAAGCCAGGTGATACAGACGCCAAAATAGCCGCTAAGCGCGCACAGTTAGTTAATTTCATGCAACAGAAGAAAGCCGCACCGACTGCAAAGGGCTTCGGCATTGATTTAAGCAAGTTCAGAACCACCAATCCTGCATCGGGTAAAACTACTCCACGATAGGACGTACATATGCCTGTACTATATAACAAAGACTCTGGACTTGCAGAAGATGTGCAAGACCCGCAGTCAGCGCTAAAAGCTGGTACACACGAAGTACCACTAATAGACCCAAATGGTAATAACGTATCGTCGTCCTTTGAGGATGCGCCTAACCTTGTAAGCCAGGGCTATAAACAGCCGGATGAAGCGCACCTAAACGGATTACTGAAAAAGGCTAAGTACAGTTCTACAGGTCAGCAGCTAGCATCTGGAGTTGAAGGTGCTGCATCAGCTATGACTTTTGGCCTATCTACTAAAGCGGAACTGGGACTTGGTGAGCAGCTCAAGCTCATGAATCCAGATGCAGATACAGGTTTAGACCAAGAAGACATTAATGCGCGAAGAGAGGCGAACGAAGGTTCCAACACGATTGGTGAGATAGCCGGACTTGGTGCAGGTTTACTTACTGGCGGCACTGAAGCGATGCTTATGGAAAAAGCCGGCGCTAAAGCTGCTGCGCTAACTTCAGCTAAGCTGGGCGCAAACTCCTTTGCTGGTAAAGTCGGTAGTGCTGCTGCAAAGGCTGCTGTCGAGAACATGATGCTTACGTCTGGTAGTGAAGCATCTAAGGCTTTTGCTTCAGACCCTACGCAAAGTGCAGAATCAGCGGTTGCTAATGTCGGCCTATCTGGAGTTCTGGGTGGCTTCCTGGGTGGCGGCGTAGCTGGTACAAGCGAGCTATGGAAAATGTCTGCCGGCAAGAACCTAGGCGCACTGCTATCAAACGTTAAGAACCGCGCTGGCGGCATTCCTACCGAGTTAAAAGACATGGCCGGCATTCACTTAGAGCCGGAAGTAGAAGGTGCACTCAGTAGTAACCCAGAAGCGCAGCGCGCAGCACAGGTGCTCAATGAAGCAAATACGAAGGCCGGTACACAGTTCCAGCAAAAAATGTCCGAGTTCCACGAAGCTACTAAAGACGCAACTGCCAGCGCGCTCGGCAAGACTCCTGAAGAAATCAGTGCGTTACATGATACATCTGACTTCGATGCAGGTAATAAGATTAAAGATGGACTGGTATCTCAATTAAAAACTGAAGTTGCACCGGTCAGTGAAGCTTATGAGGCACTGGATAAGCAGTTTTCTAAAGCACCAGTAAATGAAGCAGCCCTTAGCGACTTATCAACCAAGGTATCGGACTTAAGCACAGAACTCGGACTTCAAAAAGCACCAGGCAGCTCTGCGAACAAACTTGTAGGCCGGGTGCTATCCGAACTTCCCTTACAAGAAACTGCACAAGACTTAAGAAACTATACAAGAAACCTTAAGAACGGTGCACCTTTTGGGTCAGAAGATTACTACGTCGCTAAGCAGATATCCAAACTCATTGACGGCGCCAGAGATGAAGCGATTAAGAGCACGGTTGGTGCAGAGGCTCCAGAGCTGCTAGACAAATTCCAAGATACACAAAAAGCATACGGACAAGTAAAAGAGCTGATTGAGACATTAAACGATAGATTGCACGCTGGTAAGTCCGGTGGTCCAGAATCGTTTATGCAAAATATCAAGGACATGCAGCCCGAGGACGTGGTCAGACGGCTCAGCACCAAGTCAGATGCAGAGCTTCAGTCAGTGCTAAATGAGAAGTTTCCTTGGGTATCGGAGTCAGTAAAGCAGCATGAGCTTAATAAGGTGCTTAAGGCGTCTCTAGACAAAGCTGGCGAAAAGATTGACCCAAAGAAGCTATTCAAGAAGATTCAAGCTATGCAACCCGAGCAGCGCTCCTACCTGATTAATCAAGAGTCACAGGGGAAGTTAGACGCTATTAAAGGCCTGCTAGACCGGGTGCCCACTAAAATGAATGGCTCTGGCACAGCTCGTACGCTAGATGCGCTGTGGGATAATATTCCTGCGTCAGCAACCGCTGTCGCTTCCATGGTCATGGGGCATAATCCAGCAATAGGGTTCATCCTTGGTAAGGCTGCAACTTACATCGGTAAAGAAGCACCAGACGCGCTTCGTATGTCCATGCTTAAGTTTCTAGGCTCTGAAATGCCCGTTAATGCAGCAGCATTTAAAGAGTCAGTAACACTTGCAGAGCAGGCATTAAAAGGTGAGAAGCTTCTTAATAAGGTAAGCACCTCCGTCTTTGAAAGCTCTGCCAGTCCCTTGAAAGAACCTTCATCTGCGGACTTAGAAAAATTAGCTAAACAGATTGATGCGGTCATATTGCACCCCGATAAGTTGATGGACATTACTGGCGAGGCCGGACACTATATGCCCGACCACGCCGCAGGTGTCAGTGCTGCCTCCAGCCGGGCCGTGCAATACTTAGCGGGACTAAAACCAGTGCTAACACCTACTGGTGTGCTTGATAAGGCAAGAGTTGCATCTAATCAAGAAAATTCAGATTACAAAGCTGCGCTGCGTATCGCTGAAAATCCAATGCTGGTCCTGAAATCAGTTAAGGATGGTTCACTCACACCTAAAGAGCTGCAGCACATTAACGCAATGTATCCCGGTCTCGTGGGGCGAATGCAGACTCACGTTAGCAGCGCCCTTATGGACCAGGTGCACGCTGGTAAGCCAATTCCTTTTAAGACGCAAATGGCCGTCTCCATGTTCATGGCCCAGCCGCTTAGCAGTGCACTACAGCCTCAAAGTATTCAAATGAACCAAATGACTTTCGCTCCTAAACCCCCTCCGGGTGCAAATCCCCAACAGCATCGGTCTATGGGCGGGAACAAAAACGCTCTTACCAAAATGCCACAAGCCTATCTAACACCGCAACAAAACCGGTCTTTATCTAAGACGGGAAAACAATAATGACTACGGGAAACCATCCCTTAACCGAACCACGGAGTCCCTATGTCTAATAAGAACAGTCTCGCGCCTATTCCAATCGTTACAAACCAATCAATGGCGGCTAACTTCGCTACTCTGGGCACTAATCTATTGCAGCAAGATAACGGCTCCTACCAAATTGTCGTGCAAGCATCTGGTAGTTCCGGCCAGTTCTACCTTGACGGCTCTGACGATATTAATACAGCAGCTATCCCAAACTTCCAGCCTACCAACTGGACCCAAATCATGCAATGCGGCAACATCGCCGGTGCAAATGACACAATTCTGCTCGATGTGAACCAATGGCCACACGTATATGCACGTATTCGTTACGTTTCTACGGTAGCTGGTGCAGGCACCTGTTCTATAATTCTAACCGCTAAGAGGATTGGTTAATGTCACAATTTTTTAAGTATCCTCCGTTTAGCGTATCTGCAACCAATCCTTCTGTAGGCAATAACGGCTCAGCAGCACCGAGCAGCTCAACGGAAGTTGGCGGCGTAAATCCGGGTGGCAATCTCACTCCTATTAGCGTAGACAATGCCGGTAACCAAAACGTGAATGTGGTTGCATCGGTGCTTCCTACCAACGCTGCACAAGAAACTGGTGGCAACTTAGCATCTATCAACACTAAGATTCCGACTGTTGGCCAAAAAAGCATGGCTAATAGTTTTCCTGTAGTAATAGCATCTGACCAAAGTGCTTTCCCGGTAACCTCTAACCAAGGCACAGCAAACACACTCGCAAATGCTTGGCCTGTTAAGGTTACAGACGGCACTAACGCCATTTTAATAAACTCAAATGGAAGCTTAATTGTTGCCGGCTCTTCTGCTGTTGGCGCAGCTCCGGCTAATAATCCTATTTCAGTTTCGGGCGTAGATGGCGGCGGTCTTAAGCGTTCTCTATTAACAGATACTTCTGGACGATTAGAAATTGACACAGTTCAAAGCTTACCATTGCCAGCCGGTGCATCAACCTCAGCACTGCAAACTTCTGGAAATGCTAGCTTAACTTCCATTGACTCTAAAATACCGGCACTCGGTCAAGCTTTGGCTGCCGGCTCCGTGCCCGTAGTGCTTACTTCAGCACAACTTACCACACTCACACCTTTAAGCACCGTAACTGTCACACAACCTACAGGCACTAATCTGCACGTGGTCGTTGATAGTCAGCCAGCGCCTATATCACCAGCGGATAAAAATGTATCTGGAACCCTTGGTGCACTGAATTCCGCTGTTGCCGTAGCTACTAATGGAGCGGGTACAGTTATTGTCGAACTGACTGGCACCTGGGTAGGAACAGTTACCTTTGAAGGCTCTAACGACGGCTTTGCTACTTCACAGGCTATCGTAGCTGTATTTCTAGGTGGTATTGCTAACTCTGCCGCTACTGCTACCGTAAACGGCTTCTACAGCGTGCTACCTCAAGGATTCGCCCAGGTGCAAGCTCGCATGTCCGCTTACACTTCTGGCAGCGCTACCGTAAACCTAAACAGCTCCGTTGCAACAAGAGTTATTGTACCGATTCAAGGTAATGCTGCTAATTTGCAAATGACCGCCACTCAAGGTCCTGCTGGTGCAGCAGCGTGGAAGGTTGACGGTTCAGCAGTAACACAGCCCATAAGTGCAGCAGCTTTACCACTTCCAAACGGTGCAGCGACCAGTGCGCTACAAACTACGATATCAGGACAGCTACCAACTACCCTGGGTGCAAAGACCACTGCTAATAGCTTAGCCGTTAATATTGCATCTGACCAGACAGTGCCAGTGTCTGGTACGGTCACAGTCGTAAACGCAGCTAACGGTGCTACGGGGTCTGCGGTTCCGGCACAAGCTACACAGGTCGCAGGCTCCGACGGCACTAACTTAAGAGCGTTTAAAGTATCTGCGACCGGAGTTGTCTCTGTTGACGGCTCGGCAGTAACTCAGCCTATCAGTAACGCCAGCTTAGTAACAATCGCAGCGAATACACCATCTAACGGCCAAGCCACTATGGCCAATTCGTCACCCGTAGTCATTGCATCTAACCAAAGCGCAATACCAGTTACAAGTGCCGGTATTCCAGCAGCGCTTGGTCAAACTACCATGTCTGCGTCTCAGCCGGTTGTTATCGCCTCTGACCAGTCGCCAGTAAGCATTCTGCAAACAGATATAAACATTACTGGTCAAGCTGCACAGACAGCTGTCATTAATAACATTATCCCAGTCACAGCTAGCGCCAATGCTAATGATGCATCAGGGTATAAGTCAGCATCTATTCAAATTGTGAGCACCGGTACAGCTGGAACGTTTATCTTTGAAGGTTCTAACGACAACGTAAACTTCCAAGCTATTCCGGTATTCAATCAATTGGTGCTCACGGGCACGCCTATTACCGCAGCTATTACTGCGACCGTTTCTCAGCTTGTTTACACGTTTCCAATTACTGCTAGATACTTGCGCGTAAGAATTGTCACCACAATCACTGGCGGTAGCATCCAGGCCTTCACGAGATTATCTCAAATGGCCTGGTCTGTGCCTATTACGCAAATAGCGCAAGCAACGGCTGCTAACTTACAAACAACGGCCACGATTGCTTCTGGTACAGTAACAACGGTAAGCACGGTCACTGCTGCCAATCTGGCCATAGGAACGTCAGTAGCGGACGTTGCATCAGCTGCACTGACTACGACTACCACGACAGCTGCATTTACACCGACAAACGGTATCTCGTATCAGATTCAGATTCCAGTGACGGTTGTTTCAGGTACCCTACCAACTCTCGATGTCCAGGTGCAAGAATCAGCCGATGCTGGAACCAACTGGTATACCGTATATACATTCCCTAGAATTACTGCTGTCGGTTCTTACATGTCGCCACCAATTCAGCTAACGGGTAACCGAGTGCGGTACGTGCAAACGGTTGCTGGTACAACGCCATCATTCACCCGTGCAGTAAACCGTATGCAGCTTTCGCTTCCATCTCAGGTACGAATGGGCGGTAAAAGCCAGGCTAACGCTCCAGTGCAGAACCTGTACGGAACGACAAACGTTACAAGCGCTGCTTACGTGCAGCTTGTCGCCTCATTATCCAATAACGCCACAGAGATTGAGATTTTCGATAGTTCTGGAGTAACACTAAAGCTAGCTGTCGGTGCAGCCGGGTCTGAGATTGACCAGATTTACATTATCCCTGGCGGTAACGGTCGCGTGCCCCTCTTTATTCCTGCTGGTTCTAGAATAGCCGTTAAGGCAGCGTCCACGACAGCAAGCTCAGGCGAATTAGATATCAACTTCTACAATTAAGAGCATTAAATGACTTACAGAATATTAAAAGCAGTCGTGGATGAAGCAGGTAACCAAGGGTTTGTCGAAGACGGGCTCTTTATCGGCTCTGCTGACGACGTGGCCGCACTTATCGAACAATTGCAAGCTTCTGACGGCATTCCTAGACAAGCAGACTGCCCCATACCTGGCGGCGTAACTGTAATCGGAGATATCTAATATGGGTGCACCCTTTATCTGGAACGGTGTCTACAGTAAAAACCTGCTCAGTGCCCTGCGCCTGGGGAGCCTTGCTGCTGACCCTGCAAGCCCCGCTGCCGGTGACTTCTACTTCAATAGCACCATAAATCAATTTAAGTATTACAGCGGTACAGCCTGGGTTATCTTGCAAGGTGCGGCATCTGTTGCAGCTAGATACCACAGTGCCACTGCTACTGTTACAAGTTCCGATAGCACCCTGACTTACAGTACCTCTGACTTTGATACAAATAGCGCTTATGCACTTGGCACGTACACCGTACCTGCGGGTGCTGGAGGCTATTATGCTATCAATGCTAACGTTTCTATTTCAGCTACATTTGCGCTGGGCAATAACAATGCTATTAGTATCTATGTCAATGGAGTGCAGAAAGCTGAAAAAGCGTTTCTAGCATTTACTGGTGCGACAATCCTGGTCATGGATATCAATGACATTTTGAACTTGAACGCTGGTGATACAGTAGTCATTAAAGTACGCAGCGCGGGCACCACTCCTACAATAACCGTCTCTGCCGTTGATAACTTATTCTCTATTGCTCAGATAGCTGCGACAACTGGTCCTGCAGCCTTAGCTGTAACTACTAAGACAGCTAATTATACAGCAGGCACGAGCGATAACTTGATTCTATGCTCTGGCGCGGCGTTTACTGTAACGCTATACACAGCAGTAGGAAACACTGGTCGACAGGTTATAGTCAAGAAGACAGACGCATCCTTTGCTAACATTATAACCATAGCGACTACGGGCGGTCAGACTGTTGACGGTATCAGCACCACGACCGTGAATACCCAGTATGAGGCAGTGACACTAGTATCTGACGGAACTAACTGGCAGATTATAGATAGAAAGATTCCAGCTACAGTCATTGATAACGGTGCCGTGACTGTCACAGGTACGACAAGCAATCCCACGTTGGGCACCACATCTGTAAACCGTTTGGTCTATTATAGAAATGGTGGTTCACTTGTTGGGCGTATTGAAATTAACTTAAGCCTTGCTGGCTCTATCGGCTCTGGCGACTACCTGTTTCAGGCCGTGCCTTCAGGCTTAACTATTGATACCGCAAAAGTAACACCATACACGACTGTACTTGGCGGCGCTTCCTGGCAGCCTAGTAACATTGTCGGCCAAGCTTCCATGTCTCAAAATACTCCAAGCTGCGTAACTGGTCCAGTCATAGTCTACGATACAACTAACGTAAGGCTGTTTGGACTAAACGGAGGGTCCCAGGGTGCAGCATCCTCCTCCTTTTATAGTACGGGTAATAACGGAACGACTTATACAGCAACCTTTACTGTGCCTATCTCTGGCTGGAATGGATAATAAATGAGAAATTTACCACTAACACTAGTTAATGCTTCCGATGCAACTAACCAAACCAGCGGGCCTGTGGATGCAAATCAACTTATTAACATGAGCTTTCAAGCTATAGCATCTGCAACGGCAGCTGGTACCATTAAGGTGCAAGGTTCTAACGACCAGCCGGGACCGGGCCAACTAAGACAGAATTTCACACCTACCAACTGGTCTGATATTCCGGGTGCATCTTCTGTCATGGCCGCCGGTGTTGCGCCAATGATTACCTTATCTAATATTGCTTGTCAGTACATGCGGGTTGTCTATACGCGCACGTCTGGTGGGACTGCAAATATCGTCGTTAACTTAAATGCGGTCGGTGCATAATGAGCGCCGAAGACGGTATCAAACGCATCGAGCAGAAAGTCGATAGAGTATTGGAACACGTCGCTTCTTTAGATGTTACCGTCGCTAGACAAGAAGTGCACCTGGCCGAACACATGCGCCGCACGACCATAAACGAGCATGCTATTCAAAAAGTAAATCAGAATATCCTCATGGCAGCTATAGGACTAGTCGGTGTGCTGCTAACAGGCGTACTGGCATGGATAATTAAATGAAGTTTGTACGGGAGTTACTTAGTGAAAAGTCGGCAATCAGCACTGTTAGGGTGCTTAGCTTATTGTCTATGTGTATTGCTGGCGGTGTTGCTATTTACGGAGTATACCGGGGTACTGATTTAATGGGAGTAGCCGCCGTAAGTGGCGTATTCTGCACCGCCTCTATGGGCGGGAAAGTTGCTCAGAAGTCACTTGAGATTAAAAGCAACGACGCCGCTAATAAAAATGATTAGCCAGACAAAGATTAAAAACGCCTTATCCCTATCCATTAGCTTTTTTCAGTAACTCAGCATCAGTCATAGCAGCTGCGGACGTAGCCTGCTCATTTCGAATGTCACTTAACAATTTAATATAACTCACCAGGTCGCGTGCATCCGCTGCTTCCAGCTTACCGCGCGAGCTGGCTATGGATAAATTACGTATCTCTCTAACAAGTATTGACGTGGCACTATCTAGCAGCGTATCAACATCGAAAGAAGGAGAAAGGCTGCCGACATCGTCCTTGACATCGACAGCACTGGAGGGAGTTTCCGTAAGAATGGCCGTCCTGGCCTTTGGAATATACTTCATTCTATTTTAATGATGCAATCTTTACGTTGGTGTAGGGAATAAAAGCACGAGCTCCAGATGGGTGCACCATCTCTAGCCCTCCGTGTGGGTGGTGAAATACTTCCACACCTGGTAGTGTTTTCTCTGAAACTTCAGAGATAGTGCTCTTAATGCCGGGCCAGGTAATAGGCGACTGCAAGTAAGCGATAGAGACCTGTGCTCTACTCGTTTCCGGTACTAGACTTAGTGGCTTCTTCGCTTCCGACATCTGACCCCTCCTGGGTATTATTTGCTTGCGCGTCTTGCGCTTCTCTGTTAAGTTCTCTCATCTTGCGTTGCATGCGGCGCAAATCCGACTGCAACACGGCAACTTTATACTGCGTGTCGCCGGCAATTGCTGCCTGCTGCTGGTATTCTTGCGAAATTTCTTTAATGCTGCGTGTCATATCCACTCCCTGATTATAGTTTAAACGGGTCAAATGTCCATAAGTTCTTCTTACGGATACTGTTTCCCGGTTTGGTAATGTTAGTAACTGTTTCAATTTTAGAATCACCGAGCAGGAGTCGTGCTAATCCCTTTTGACGCCATGCTTCCTTAACGTGGCACCAATGAATTATTCCGGGTGCAAGTACCAGATACCCATAAATTACTTCTTCATCTAGCGGGTCACAGGCGACTCTTACTTCTGCCCTTGCGAGCACCTGGTCTAGGAATTTTCCGTAGTTAGCAAAGAAGCTGTTTTTATCAATCTGGGACATCCAGTCAGAGCCATGATAAAGACCACGCAGCCAGGTGCTGTAAATAAAAGACTTGTCTTCTTCTTTTAAAGGTCTTACTTTGGCATTCACTAGAACCGTCCTGATATATTTTTACGGAGGCGACGAACAGCAGCTGCAACAAAATCCTTGGACTTACGAACACGCTTACCGATGCTTCTTACGTCTGCGCCTTCCGAGTGCATGGCCCAGATATTATATTCGGTCTTATTAGCGAACGTATGCTTGTACAGCATATCTCTACACAATTGATAGTATCGTTCTTTTGCTTGGAACTGCGCTGGAGTATACTGGGTTTTAAATACATAACTATCCCAGTTCTTTAAATACTCTTGGGAAGAGTTAGTATCCTCAATATCTTTGAAACCCGACTTAGCTAACTTCTTGTACCACTTCTGCTGCAGAGCCTTCAAGTCCTTTTGACTGCTCATTGCGTTTGGCTTTCTGTTCTTCGTTAATATCTTGTAAAATGTTAAAGGTTGCTTGCTTGGTAAATGCCATGTGCAGGGTCTTAACAAAAAATTGCTTAGACTTGCGTGTCTCGCGCTCTCCCAGGTGCATGATTTGGGTAGCCAGGGCATGCTTCGTTGATGGGTTAGCCGGGAAACCAGCCAGGTCTAGAACGTCGTCCATCCAAGCCAGGATATCAGCCTCAGCCTTTGGAATTGGTGTTGGTACATAACTGAGAATTGCTCGCATTGCTCGATTAGCCTTCATTGGCACCTCACAATCCCAGTATGATGCACCGAGCCAGCAATTGCAAATAAATAATAAAAGAAAAGATAGGAGGGGGGGGAGGTAGGGGTAGTTGTATGTTAGTAAAAGAAAAAGTAAATATTATATATAAGGGGGCAAAGATTTTTGTACTTGCACACCCCACCCCTTCATGGCACACTGTGTCTACGGGGTGCATTATATGAGTTATGACGCTAAGATGCTAGACGCGCGGGAGTATATCAAGCACTGGTTCTTCACCAAGGCTATACTAGCTAGAGATGCCATGACTAAGGAAGGGACATTCGGCACTCTATACCTAGACTATCAGGGTATGTATAGGCTATACCGTAACGAGAAGGCCCTGGCCGGAATCAAAGTTCCAAAGCCAGTGCACATCTCAGAGCTCCAATTCGCCTATAATGAGTTCCTTGAGGCGCAAGCCGAAAGGGAGGTCCAACTAGCCTGTAAGCCCTTATCGTTCAATGGCGGTACCCTGCAGGCTCTTAAAACGTGGGTTGCCGCAGTAACCGGAACTGTAGATGCAAAAGACCTGGCGGTCATGGCTCACTGGCTCTGGCTCGTAAAGCGAAAAAGCTTCGGATTACCAGTCAAGTACCATATCATGCCTATTGTCTTTGGACCACAGTCTGGAGGTAAGACTAGAGCATTAGAGAATCTTATCGCTCCCATAAGTAAGTATCAACTAAACCTGCAGATGACTAGTCTTGGTGATGACCGCATGTACAAGGGCCTGGCTAATAACCTGGTGGTGCTCTTTGACGAGCTGCAGAACATTGAAAAAGCCAATCTCAACGTTCTTAAAAACCAAGTAACTACTCCTTTCAATACCTACCGACCAATGCGCACTAACCTGGTAGTTAACGTCGCCATGAACTGCTCTTTTATTGGCGCATCTAACAAGCCTATCAATGAGAATTTCAGCGATAATACTGGTATGCGCAGGTTCTACCAAATCAATGCCCTTCCTAAAATTGACTGGGAAACCATTAACAATATTGATTACACCAACCTCTGGAAGGAAGTCAATGAGACACTGGCTGAAGGCTACTTGCAAGGAGATATTTTAGACTCAGTGCAGAAACAGCAAGTGCACCTCGTTAATCCAGATACTTTAAGCTTATTTATTGAAGAGGTTAATCTGACGCCCGAATCTAAAGACGAGACAGTTGAAGTATGCTACGACCGAGTATTTGTTGAGTTTAAAGACTGGTGCGCAAAAAACGGCTTCTTTAATCTCAACAGCGCCGTATTTAATCGCCAGCTCATCAATAAAGGCTTTGAAAGTCGCATGAAAAAGGATAAGAACGGGAACAAAAAAAGAATGTTCCAGATTAACAAACATGCTACAATCAATGCAGGCGATGCCACGGTGCATAAACTTCAGGCGGTATAATGAAGAGTTATTATCAGGCCCTTTTTGACCCCGGAGAAGCAGTGTGTTGGTCCAAGGACCCATACGGCACCGCAGTGCGTTCCTTAGAAGACCTTGATAGATACTCGGGATTTAATTTTGTAACTATTAACCCCCTGCACCTAAATAAAGATTTAGCAGTAACCGAAGCTTATCATTCACCATTTATCGGAAGGCGTGCAGATGCTAATGTCAGCTGTTTTCGTAATATTTTATGCGAGTTTGACGGCCTTTCTTTGGAGCAGCAAAAAGAGCTCGTCAAAGACATCCCCTATGCAACTCTCGTTTACAGTGGGGGAAAATCGCTCCACGCGGTCATATCTCTTGAGTCACCCGTCGCCACACGACAACAATATGATTCCTTGGTCAGCAGAGTGTACGCCAAACTTTCTGGAGTCGACAAGTCCGGAAGGAATCCAAGCCGCTTTACGCGCGCGCCTGGAGCTGTCAGAGGCTCTGTCACGCAAGACCTTCTTGACGTACGGCAACGGTGCTCAACGCTGGCATTAGAAGCCTGGCTAGGCCCAGCTCCCGTGGTAGAAGCATCCGCTCCTGACAGTAATATCCCACGGGTGCTCAAACACACTACCAACATGTTCTTACTTCGTGGTTCACCTGTCGGCGGCTGGAACAATTCCCTTTTTAAGGCCGCAGCAGACATGACCCGTGCAGGCTATTCGCTGACCGAAATTATCAATATATGCACCAATATTACCGGCTATTTAGACTCAAATGACTTGAGTACAATTAACTCCGCCCATAGGACCGCAAGACGCGACCTAGAGAGTAGTTTCGATGAAAGTGACATTCAATCTTCCGATTAAAGCTTTTTCTGTTAATGCAACCTACGGAAATAACCGTACCTACAAGACCGCTCCTTTTAAAGACTGGGAGCGGCAGGTTGCAGAGCTGCTTGAAGAAATAAAAGACCTTAGTGACTTAGCACTGGAATTTGAACGCATAGGCGGCGAGTTCTACGTGTCCATGGACTTTATTTATCCACATCACATCTACTTCAACAAGTCCAAAGAGATATCTGCAAAAACCTTTGACTTATCGAACGTAGAAAAACCGCTCCTAGACCAGATATTTGGTAATCGGATGCAAGTCAATGATAGATTTGTAACGCTGTTAAGAAGCACCAAGACTGCAGGTGCTATGCACGAAATACGAGTGACTATTGAACTAATACCTGCTTAGAATTCAAATCCGATGTGAGCACCGACCGTGCCGCCTGATGTGGCACTAATACCAATAAAGACTGGTCCAAGAATACGCCTGTCTACAACGCCGTAGTATTGTTTGTTGGTGTTATACCCGCCAGATATCCGCCATTGCGGCTGTGGCAGCACATCGACCTTAGTTTGTACCGTATCTTTATTTTCTACTATTGCATCGGTACGTTTTGTAGTGATAGTTTTTGTCCCGTCAGGCTTATCAACTTCTTTAGTAATGGTGGTAACTCTATCAGTAACCACTTCTTTAGTTTCTGTTACCGTTTTTACCACGGGCATAAAGTGCCGCACTAGTGCGCCCCCGGCAATTGCAGATGCTAAACACAGCAGGGCTATTGCTTTATTGTTCATTTTGCACCCGCTAACGGGCAATAGTGCATATGCATATTAGCAAAAGTTGTGTACTTAGCGCCACATTCACAGCCTGCAGTTTTTAACGGTGATAAGTCCCGTTCTGGCAACTCAGCACGACCACCAGCATCGTACTCTACTAAGTAGTAGGTGCTTTTGAAGTCAGAGCTTACATTCCAGCGCTCGTCCACGGCGATTACCTTAGCCTGCCTGCCTTCGATAGATACAGACTCACCGATTACAAACTTACTCCAAGATAGCCCAGTGTTCTTTTTAAAAACATCTGCCGCACCCTGCTTAAAAGGATATCCAAATAAGGTATCAGACCAGAGGCATAAATCATCCTCCTGTGCTACGTAAACACCGCTTGGCGTTTTAATACTATAAGAATCCCCGCCTGTTATAAATAAAATCTCGGATTCTACCCCAGCTTCCAGGGCCCACTCAACAGCATCTCCAACCTTATAGTTCATATATATATGTGCCTCCAATCTCAGTATGACGCACCCCATTGCAACTTTGCAAGTTATCTTTTAGTCTAGTGTCAAGGAGATACACATTATGGAAGATTTAGTGCTGTCCCTGTTAATAAGTTACTCAGCTCCAGGTGCAATCCCCCCTAAGCTACTTGCTCCTGCCATTATGCGCACTGCAGCTAAATATGACCTTGACGCACTGCAGCTTACACGCATTATATTGACTGAAAGCCGAGGATTGGCTGGTGCATATAATAGTCGGACCCAAGACCACGGGCTGATGCAAATTAATATCAAAACGGCCATAGCTTATAATGTACCAATGCAAGACTTATACAATTGGCGTATAAATCTTGACGCAGGTGCTAAAGTTTTATCGCAATTCGACCGAATATGTAGATATAATGTAGGAACTGCCAAACTGCAGGGTCCTAGACTGGAACGCTGTCTCAAATATGAACGTAAACTAGGGAGGTTTTTATGAGTAGCACGTTAGTTCTTAAACCGAATCTAGGAGTAGATGTATCTGTTACTGTTAATACTACTGGCGGTTTCTTGTTAGAGATTGACGGGCGGTATCTTACTGGCGGTGCCGGTGGCTACGAATCAGCAATGATTAGCAAAGAAGACGCTGTAGAGCTGATTCAATTCCTGCACGAAGCACTGATTCAGTACAACTTCTCTAAGGAGGCATAATGTTTTTATATAAGGAATTTAATAGCACAGATTGGACTTTAAGCGACGATGTACATTTGAATGTCGGAGCCATTATTGCCACGGGAGATTCAGCCACCGACTTATTAGAGGACGCAATCGTGCACCTACACGACTGGAACGGCAACGAAGGTCCTACCCGGCCCGTGGGCGATTTATCAACAAAAGACTTTGAACACGCCAAACGAGTTATCGAGCAGTTCATTAAGGAGCGCCAATGAGCAAATTCATACCCCGCGCAGCAGTCGAACGCGAATGGAAGAAGCAAGCTTATAGAAAAACGAAGCAGGCGTCCACTCCTATCCGGGTGCAAAACTCCCTAGAGTTGCCTACGCCGAATCCGTTAGAGGTACCAAAATGACAAACGACCAGCTGGGCGCATATATTCTTGCTTTTGTGTTTACAGTAGGATTTGCACTTCCATTTAGCCTAATGGTCTGGGCGAGGGCACTGCAGTCTCTAAAAGATAGGGACGGGCTATAATGACCTCAAATAAAGCAAAAGCCACGGCGCAGGACCGGGTCATTGACAAAATGAAAGCAGTACAGGCCATGGGCATGACAGTAGAAACTCCACATTCTGTATACTGCGCTACTAATAGCCGCCGCATAGAGATTTTTGGAGACCAGCTGTGCTTTGGACACGACACTGATTATGTATCTCTTGAGCACGCGCGCGAGTCGATAGCCTGGTTCGTGCACCAATTAGGAGGAAAAGTAAAATGGGAATAAGTCGAGAAGAAGTCCTAATGGGCCGAGATGCCGAGTTTCCCTTAAGTCCAGAGCTAGAAGCAAATTTAGAAAAACTTTTAATCGCACTTAACAAGTTTCGGGAGCTGTATGGAAAGCCTATGGTTGTTAGTTCTGGGTATCGTCCTGGTCATTACAATACTGACGCTGGCGGCGCTAAGCATTCTAATCATAGGGTGTGCCTGGCATGCGACTTCCACGACCCGGCGGGCGAAATAGACCAATGGATTACCATGGACCGGGAGCAGGCGCTAGAAGCTGCCGGACTCTGGCGTGAAGGTCAAGCTTATACGCACGGCTGGGTGCACCTGCAAGTAGTGCCGTTTGCTTCTTACGTAGAAGGAAAAACACGAAGCTTTAAACCTTAGAACGCAAGATGCGCTCTATAATAACCTAGGATGGGTTGTGGAAATTAAAGACCCGCACAAGAAGTGCACCAAATGCAATACCTGGAAGTCTTTAAATGACTTTTACATCGACAGGGCTCGCAAAGGTTACGGTCGTAATTGCAAAGTTTGCGACCTAGCTCGTAAAAAAACCCCTGAAGCATTACGACTTAAACGTCTGTATGACATTAAGAGCATCTACGGCCTCACAGCGGAACAGTATCAAAATCTATTAGAACAGCAAGACCATAAATGTGCCATATGCGCAGGTAAAGACGCTAACAAAAACCTAGCAGTAGACCATTGCCACGATACCAACCAGGTTCGCGGATTACTATGTTCAAACTGTAATCGCGGTATCGGCCTATTAAAAGACAGCATTCAAATTCTAAACAAAGCAATAACCTACCTACAGGAGCATACCCCCATGTCTAACGTACACGATTTTCAAGCATCCCTAGCAAAAGGCAAAGCAGGCGAAGAGCTGCTCATGACCCTCTGGCCTGGCCTTATCCGCTTGGACGGGCGCAAATCAGACTTCATTACCGCTGAAGGCGAAACCCTTGAGCTGAAGACTGACTCCTACGATATGGATGCTACGCAAAATATGTTTATAGAGCTCCTTTCAGATGTGGAAAAAGGCTCACCGGGCGGCCCCGCTCAAGCAGCTACGCACGGGTCCTCCCTATGGGTATATATGTACCCCAAGAACGGTACAATCTTTATTTTTAACACCGTGGATATTCTGCAGCGCGTTAATACGCTTGTGGAGACCGGCCTATACCGCACCGTGGACATTCCCAATAAGGGATGGATTACCCGAGGCGTGCTCATCCCACGAGAAGTGCTCAAGGATTTGGCAATTGTAAAAAAAGTTGAGAAAAGTGCTTAAGTTCTACAGGACCTAAGCCGAGAAGTTAAATAACTGGAGAACACATGTACAATACAAACAAAGTTTTATTAGCAGCGGTCTTAATAACAGTTGCATTAGCGCTGCAAGCATGCGCTCCACAACAGCCGGTCTATGACGTGCCAGCACCAGCACCTAGCCCAAACGATATTGTGGGCTTTGTCGACCCTTGCGGTACTGCACCTGGCATCTATAACGAAGTTTTCTTCAGATTAGCCTCGGGACAGTTGGTAGCTTCTTATACCCAGGGTGCAAATACGCGCCTTGTAATAGTTCCACCAGGGGACTATATCACCACGGACGGTGATAACTGTTACTTTACAGTTGATGCGTCATATAATATACTAAATGAGCATCATTAGGAGGTTTCTATGACGATTCTAACCGCAGCCGTTCAGTTACTAACATGCGCATTCTTTTTAGGCGTTTACTACGGAATCTGGAAGCTAACCATGAAGTTTATCGACTGGATAATGACTAAGAAGAGCTAAGCCGTTAACCAAGGATGGTTACTATGTCAGTACTACAAGGCTCAACGAACGCTGAGTATCATGCAAATCGGACGCACCTCAGCTCCTCACAGCTGAAACTGCTCTTAAAAGACCCAGCCGCATACTATAAAAAGTACGTACTGGGTATATCGGACGAAGAAGAAAATAATCCAGCATTTACTGTAGGCTCTTTCATGCACAGCTTAATCCTGGAACCTTACAAGATTATTACTGACTATGCTGTATGCGTTGATAGGCGTGGTCAAGCATATAAAGACTTTGAAAAAGCCAACGCCTCAAAGACTATTGTGACAGCTTCTCAGGTTAAGGCTTGCGAGGCGATGTACAAGTCATTCAAGGCGTGCACCGAAGCAACCAAGCTTATTTCCGGTGGTGAAGCTGAGCTATCCATGGTCGCAACTATCAAAAATGTGCCAGTTAAGGCCCGTGCAGACTATATCAAAAAGGGTAAGTACATCATTGATTTAAAGACGACAGCAGCTGCTGGAGAAGAGCACCTGTTTGCTGCAGCCTGCGAACGCTACTACTATGACCTGAGCGCTGCACTTTATTTAGATATTGCAAATAAGAACTTTGACGCAGAGCATCAATTTTTCTGGGTAGTGCTATCTAAGTCGGATGCAACTTGTCGGGTGTATGAAGCCTCAGAAGAGCGCTTAGCCGAAGGATTAAAACAGGTGCATAAGGCTCTAGATTTATATAACTCGTGCACTGAGTCTGGTATCTGGGAGCTTAAAAAAGAACCGCCGAAGGTGTGGCCCTTGGGTGAGTACACGTTCACGGAGGACAACTAATGAGCGGTATTAAGCACGACCAAGAAAAACCAGAAATGGCTCTCCTATCTGCAACAGCTATCAACGAGATAGCAAAGGTGATGACTTATGGGAAAAAGAAATACGCAGCTCACAATTGGCGAGGAGGTATTTCATATAGCCGCCTTCTTAGCGCTAGCCTACGGCATGTTTTTGCTTATATTGGCGGCGAGTCAGTTGATAGCGAAAGTGGTGTCAGCCATTTAGCGCATGCTTGCTGCTGCTTAATGATGATTTTGGATTTTGAGAAAAGCAACCCAGCTATGGACGACCGTTACAAAGGTTGATACACTGTGTCAGAGGGCAGTCATGGACGATAGCTTTAAGCAATTAGTTTCTTACGTAAACGCCGCAACAGACTTGGCAGAATCGTTAGAAGCTGATTTAAAAGAGGGTGATGAAATTAGCTCTGATACTGTGCTAAAACTGTCGCAGTTTATTGTCGCAGCTAATGCATTCAGAAACATAACTGATATTGTAGGGACATTAAATTAACAGCCGTAAGGCAAGAAGGAGGCTCAGATGAGCACAGACAATTCGAACGTGGAATTTGCACCAGTTACACCAATCAACAATGAGGTGTACGTTAAGACTAACCCACTCACACCAGAGCAGGTTGAAAAGGGCTACTATATCAGCATCGCTGACAACGGTTCTGTGCGAGGCTTCTATCAAGGCACTCGCATTTCTGGCGGTAAATATCCAGGCAAGACGGAAATCATGCTCGGAACGCTAGATGGAGCCAAGGTGCAAATCATCGTTGCTGCTGGAAACTTGCAGCATCGCTTGAATGAAGCCCTGGAGAAGAAAACTCTCGAAGTGGGTCAGCCGGTTGAAATTCGCTACGCTGGTAAACAGGCAGCAAAGACTGGCAAATACGCCGGTACTATGATGCACAACTTCTCTCTCGTGCCAGGTAAGTTAGTAACTAAATAGTCTTCTGGGGCTCAGAGGTTTTCCTCTGGGCCTATTCTCTAACTTTTGACAGGATGTCGAATGTTTATAGTAGATACTTTGGAGTCGTATGAAAAAGCTCTTAAATTCATCGAAGAAAACGAAACGCTTGCCTACGATACCGAGACCACAGGACTTGATTTTCACTCTGACAGGGTTATTGGTTTCGGGGTATCTAATCGGCTATCTGGTTTTTACGTTCCTATTTATACTTTCGAGCAACGCAATAATCGCCTTGGTAATAGGCCTGCTGCTGGTTTATGGGCTAATAACATTCTTCTAGCATTGCAGTCTAAGAAGCTGCTTATGTTCAACGCTTCTTTTGACTATCGCATGACCAAGTTCAATTTTCAAATCAATCTGCTGGATTCCCTGCATGCAGACGTTCTTCTCATGAAGCACACCTGCGACGAAGAGTTTCCATTAGACCTTAAAGGTATCTCTAAAAAGCTGTGGGGCCACGATGTCACAAAAGAAAAAGAAGAAATGCAGTTGTCTATTAAATCAAACGGAGGCAGCGCTACAGAATACTATAAGGCATCTGAGGAAACGCTATCCAAATATTGCGTTCAAGACTGTCTTCTCACCTTCAAACTTTACGATTTCTATTCTAAAGAGCTACGACGGCAAGGTTTGGAAGACTTTTATTATGTTCAAGAAGTACTGCCCCTCTATAAAGAAGTTACTATACCCATGGAAGAACAAGGACTTGCCGTCGACCTGCCTCAAATGCACTCTGCCCTAGAAGATATATCGAATGATTTAAAAGTCCTCGAGGCCTCCATCCAGTCTGCCATTGAGCCCCATTTGGGGGTCTTCGAAGCCTGGTTCCTCAACAAAGACTATAGTCCCACCACAAAAACAGGTAAGCCGAGTGCCTGGACTAAAAAGTATGCCAGTGCCAAGGAAGCTTTTTTTGCAACCGGTGCACCTTATATGTTTAATCTGCTCTCCAAGTTCCACCTTAAGAAGCTTTTTTTTGACACCTTGCATGAAACACCTCTTAATAAAACGCCTACCGGACTGCCCCAGGTTGACGAAGACTTTATCGAGTCTTTGGGGACTAAGTATCCCTGGTGTTTAGAGTTAATAGAATATAACAAGCTAGTCAAGATTAAATCCACTTACATTGAACGATTTTTATCAGAGGTGCACAATGGCCGGTTTTATCCTTCTTTTATGCAGCACCGTACCGTTAGCGGTCGCCTTGCAGGTGACCTTCAGCAATTACCTCGTCCATTGGAAGACGGTCAGGCTAGTGCTACTGTTATTAAGCACACCAATCGCATACGGAGCTTTTTTATCTCTGACCCAGGATGCAAGCTTTGTAGCGCTGACTACGAGCAGCTGGAGCCGACAATCTTTGCCCACACGTCAGGAGACCCGGCCCTACAGCGTATTTTCAACACCGGACTCGACTTCTACAGTGAAGTAGCAATTAGCACCGAGGGACTTCAGGGCGTCAGTTCTGATAAGAGTGCACCTACCTATCTGGGTAAGGTAAATAAAGCAGCGCGTCAAAAGGCCAAAGCGTATGCGCTCGGAATTGCCTACGGAATGACCGGCTATAAGTTACAATTTGAAATTGGAGTATCACATGAAGAGGCTGAAGAACTGGTTAAAAGGTATCTTAGGGCGTTCCCAAAGCTTACCTCGTGGATACACACGTCTCATGATGCAGTTCGATTCCGGGGAGTCGTGGCCACTGAGTCTGGCAGACTGCGCCGCATGCCGAGAGCCGTTAAGCTTCATGCTGAATACGGAGCAAGGCTACTTGATAGCTTGCAAGTGTGGAAAGACTACAATGACGATAGTATCAAATATGAAGAGGTGAAGGCTCTTAGGCGTGAAATGCGCAACCTGCTCAACAACGCGGTTAATTTCCAGGTGCAAGGTCTAGCTGCATCTATCGTAAATAAAGCATCAATAGTAATAGCACGAAGGTTAAAAGAGCTAGAGCTCAAATCTCACATTGTGATGCAGGTGCACGACGAAATAGTGCTGAATGTGCCAGACACCGAAGCTGATGCAGTAGCCAGCCTCGTAAAATACGTTATGGAGAACATAACAAAACTTGATGTGCCTCTTCGTACTACGCCTCAATTCGGGAATAACTTTAAAGAGTGTAAATAGTTGCGCGTTGCGTTAATAAGTTATACAATATATATATATATATGAAGGCAGGAGGCCTATGCGCACGATAAGGATTATCGGAGCAATTGATGAGAACGCTTTTAAGAAGTTTTCTCGCCAATTAGAAGAGGTTGAGGAGTCCGGCGAAGACCACGTGCACCTGGAGCTGCTATCTGAAGGCGGCGAAGAGTACACAGGTTTAGCATTTTACGGTCGTATTGTCAATAGCCCTGTCCACATTACTTGCACCGCCTATGGATGCGTCATGTCAGCAGCTACACTTGTATTTGCTGCATGCGACTACCGGCAGCTCGATAGCGCCTGCTGGTTCATGGTGCATGATTCTACCGACCAAGTAACTGGCGTAGTTTCAGGTATTTCACACCACGTAAGGCACATGCACGCCATGGAAACTCAGTGGGCCCAACTGCTTTCCATGCACTCGAAAGCCTCGCCGGAGCTGTGGCGTGAACTGTCTCTTAAAACATCTTTTATAACTGCGGACGAGCTGTTGGAGCTTGGACTGGCAGACCTAATCTTAAATGGAGTTAAGACATGAACAAGACTATTAAGTTAGCGCTATTTGCTATTGTTGTCGCAGGATGCGCCACATTAGTATCTTCCACGAGGAAGCTCGCCACTGTCCGAGATGACAGGCATGGTGCAATTGTAAGACTGCACATGAATGACGAACCGAAAGCAATGTCTTTTTGTTCCGGCACGGTTATTAGCGACACACTCATTGTTACAGCTGCACACTGTATCCAAGTTAATGAGTTTGGTGGCGTAATGATTATCGACATTAGAGATAATGACCGGGTGCCGCTCGGTGTGCTAGCCATGCCCGTGTTTGTTAATCCCAGAGCGGACTTAGCAGTTCTATACGGTGACTTTCGCACATTCAAAAAGATTAAGCTATCCAAAGGCGTAAAGCACACCATGAATCAGCTGCTTGATAACCGGCACGGCATTCGTAGTTGCGGCTATCCCTGGAGTGCAGAACTTACATGCGTAGACCTGACTGCTCGTACTTTTTCATTTGAGCCAGGAGTCGGGGCCGGAATCAACGCGCAAGGATGGATGCTTCCGGGTATGTCTGGCGGACCAGTGCTCGATGAAGTGAGCGGTGAATTAGTAGCCGTTAATACAGCTGTAGCAGTGGGGCATGTGTACCTGTCCCCGGTAGCTGGATTAGCAGGCATGTTCGGACTTGACGAAGGCCAACTGTGAAACTGTCGTCTAAGGTTTTAGCTAAAGAGCTGTCCAAGCGGTCGCTACGTAAAGAGCTGACCTTAGACGTTAATTTTCCCAAGCAGAATGCATTTATCCTAGATACGAATCGTTTTATCTCTGCCCAGTGCTCCCGCCGTGCAGGTAAAACTAACGGGCTGGCAATACGCTTTTTAAAGACCATGGAAAAGTACGCAGGCTCCCAGTGCGTGTACTTAGCATTGACCAGAGAATCCGCCAAAGATATCATGTGGAACGTACTTATCGAGCACAACGAGACCTATAATATCGGGTGCACGTTCGTAGAATCTAAATTAGAAATGAAGCATCCAAACGGCTCCACACTAAAGCTGTATGGTGCTGATATGAAGAACTTTATTAAACGCCTTAAGGGTAGAAAATATCCGGGAGTAGCAATTGATGAAGCGCAGGATTTTGGCATTCACTTGCAGTCTCTTGTTGATGACGTGCTTACTCCTAGTATCGCTGACTACGCTGACGGTTGGCTCGCAGTCACAGGCACTCCTGGACCCGTCCCTCAAGGTTACTTTTTTGAAGTTACTCACAATCACCGGTTTGGGTATTCTGGGCACACTTGGACTATTCTTGATAATCCTTATATGCCGGACCCTAAAGGATTTATTGAAGATTTAAAACGCCGCCGTGAATGGGACGATAACAACCCTACCTTACTAAGAGAGTGGCGAAACAACTGGGTACTGGATGTACA
>LDNN01000018.1_pt1 | contig 37329 bp, 57 predicted proteins | sample 350691 | NCBI WGS metagenome assembly LDNN01 (sample SAMN03646984, study PRJNA283341) | glacier metagenome | biome: Icesheet; feature: ENVO:00000133; material: cryoconite; isolation source: sample CY1 0.2 micron filtrate containing viruses sediment from cryoconite holes ...
TAGTTATGTTTTGGAATATCTTATTAGATTCAAGCCATCCAAAGAATATCTTTACGACTGTCATGTATCCATTTACTGTCGAAACACTTTTTTCAGAATCTATAAGCGTCTGACGATATGTGTAAATGTCTTTTTTACACATATATCTGAAATCCGTTAATGCATATTTATCAAATATCCAATTTAAAAATGGTCGTATTTGTCGTCTATATGTATTCTTTGAATTGTTTTTTACATCTACATCATCTATGAATCGATTGATTAAATCGTCTAGATTAAAATGTGGTTCATGTACAGTAATCTCTGTATTGTCTATCAGTGTTAAATTCATTATTCATATCTCTTAAGTTATGCGTTATATTTATTTTTGCAGGTTATAAATTGATGCAATATATCCTATAGAGTATTCAACACATTGGCATACCATTCCGCTTGTTCTAAATGATATTTCATATAATTGATATGCTCTTCTATTCTCCAATAATTACGCCAACACGAACACCCATACTCTATAAGTGTGTTGCTTAAAATAATGCAAAGCTTGACATTCGATGTGCCAGGCAATCTTGTTGCAGTTAAGTTTGTTAATATTAATCGAACATTAATTACATCTTCGTCAGGTACCCACCAGCCTAAATCAACTATATAGGAGTAGTATCTTTTTACTTCTGAGCGATGATAATTGTATTTTTCAATTAAATCTCGTCGTTGATCAGTTGTCAGTGGTTCATTATATGCAAAATAATCCATTTCTAAATTAGACTTCAAAAATATACCGCTTTCATTTGCAAACAGCCCTGAATTAATGAAAATCATGTAGAATATGGCTAAAATGGTCAAAAGACAAGCCTTAATTGACCAATTTTTGTTTAATTTCAATATTTGATCGATTGCAAATGATTGTATAATCACAAAAATTAAACAGCATGTAGCAAGTTTAGGGGTTATTTCAAATATCATAAAATTTCTCTCATTTGTTAGTTTTATAATTGCATCCGTCTGAACTTAAAATTTTTTAGTCTCCAAAATGAGTATTTGGCCATCCTTCAACAGGCAACTCAGGAGTATTTGATGGAGTGGGAGGAGTTAAAATTACATCAATTTTTTCTTTTGAGACATTTATATTTACTTCAGACGGTGCTGAAAAAATAGGGCACATATAATCTATAACTTTATAAAAAATATTCATGTTATAAACCATTTTATTATTAAATGTGTAAAAATCCCAAAAACAACACCTGCAATAATTTGCAAAGTAGATTCCATCCTACGCATTACTTCAAGCATTTCGTTCATGTCATTACTCTTGCTAATTGGTTTATCAAATTGCTCATAATCACAATAATCGTTAAACTCTGTATATAGTTTTTTTTTCATAATGCGAATTCCGGATATTGCACATCAACTTCCCATCCCGCTTGATCACATAATTTTAAATGATCTCTGCTAAACGTCTTCTTATTCATTAAGTTACATATTGTTTTTGCCGTTTCATTTATTGGATAATATCTTGTTTTTCCATACACGTCTTTTGCATACAATAGTAGCTTCATAATACGCCTACAATAATTATTAAATTTAATGATATTTCTATATATTATATTATGTCAACAACTTAAAGTTGCACTTGACATTTAAGGCCAAGCCAGATATGTTCATAACATAAAATTTATAGGTTATTTATGGGAACAGCTATACAGTATGATTTTTTTGAAACAAAAGAAGAAAGCGAATTTAAGGCAATTGAAAAAAGAATTGATAATATTGATGAGTCTTGTCATAAGATAAGAAAATCACTTTTTGCAAAAAATGGCGAAATAAATAAAAGACAATTGGATTTAGAATATAGGCTCGAAATTTTAGAACGACATATTTGTCAAAAATAAATATTTAATACAATGATCTTAAAATAATAATTATATATGTTTTTTTTAAAGGTTTTAGATTTTTTTATAAAATTATTTGAGAGTAAAAAATGACTTTTATTTATATATCTTTATTTATTATTTCTAATTATATTTTTTATATAATAGGATTATATACTAAAAAACCTATCGAAGAAGAATTTAGAATTCATCAAAATTTTAAAGATTGGTATTAATAAAAATTATATTTTTATATCTTATAATATGCAACATTCTCTATGTAATTCAATAGGAATATATATAGAATCCATTCCTTCAACTGTTATTTTTACTTTGTTATTTTCTACATGATGTATAGGATTTGCAATTCCATCTGTATAGGTTATTTCACAAGATAGACAACATTTTTTATCAAATTCATATTGAATCGATTTTCCAGGATACATTTGTTTAAAAAAATCTTGTGCTTCAAATAAGTTCATTTTTATTCCTTAAATTTGATAAGTCATTGTATATTGATAATTTAAAGTCGTATTTGATATTTGTTGAAGGCCTCCGGTTACCGATGATCCTGAACAATATATATTTGCTGTAGTAGTATTGGAAATTCCATTAATAACTAATGAAGTTGTTCCTGCAGGCCATGCTTGTGCTAAAGAAGCATTTATAATTGATCCAAATACACTTCCTGCTCCGTTTTTTATAGTAAAAGGAAATCCTCCAAACAAAACATTACCTGTCCCCGTTGCCGCTGATGCTATAATTGTTGCTTGAATTGTTACAACTGAACCTATTCTAACATAGAATCCAGTTTGGGAGATGTATGTTGTCGTTCCAACTGTTGTCGCACCAACAACTGTGGGTATAAAAGTTCCAACAGAATAATTTGATAATTTATTTATTCCACCATCAAAGGATATATTACCGGATAATTGAGAAACTCCCGTTTGAGTTAAAGTGCTGTTAATTGAATTACCTGTTAATAAAAAAAATAACCCTGAATAATTTACTGTTCCAGTTCCTGTAATTGCAAATGTATTTGCTACAGCCGAAATTATCACTGCATTAAGAATAACAAAAGATGTTGATATTGAAATAGCTGAAGCTGTTCCGCTTGCAAACGTTGATTGATTTGTTTGTCCACCTCCAGAACCACCTATAGTTAATACTATTACATTTTGTGCACTTGTATCAAAATTTGATGATTGAATAAGTATAGTTGCAGTTCCTGATGAAGTAGTAGGATTAGTTAATCTTGAAAAATCTGATTGAAAAAGCCCTGCTGAAATAGTATTTGCAGTTATACTTGCACCGGAGTTTGTTATTTGTGAATATTTTAAGTTAAATGTTCCGGCACTTGAATTAGCAAATAAAGATATTCCTGTTGTTCCAATGTTTCCATTGCAATATGAAATATTTATTTGAGAACTTGCTGATGATGAAGTAAATGAAATCCCTGTCGTATTTGTGCAATTTAAATAGCAGTTATTCAAATTTACAATAGATGCTAGTATTCCACTTACGGTTAATAATGGAGCTAAATTTGTCTGTAATCGGATTCCACTAATAGAGACGGTACCCGCTTGCGTAAATGTATTTGTCCCAATGATCGTTACGTTCGGTGTTGTTGCGTCCACATTGTATGCTACAAGATTGACTGATGGCTGAAGCGTTAGGTTTTCTGTATATGTTCCGGGTCTAATAAATATAGTTGTTCCACTTGTTGATGCAGTTAATGCCGATGCAATTGTAGTAAAATCACCAAATCCATTTGGATCAACTATTTTAGATACCGCTGTAGAATAATTTCTATAAGCCATTGATAACCTTTATTTTATTATAAATTCTAGTAAATTTCATAACTTACCGCGTTAAATAATAGATTTACTGCGCCATAATTAGAGATTATTTTGTATGTAGTTTGTGCATCGATCGTAACTGCTCCTCCAACTGTTGTTATACTAATAGCATTTGTAGAAGATTTACCGAGTCTATCTTTAATAACCCATGTTTTGAATGAAGTCGTGCTATTGGGAAATAATAAAATTACAGCTCCGGCAGAAGAATCGCAAGAAATGTATTGATCTGTTGTCAGAACAGTATAGGGAGAAGCTGCAAAATTAACATTTGTATATAATAAATTTGTTGAAATTGTAATACTTCCTGCACCGGCAGTGATCGTTATTCCTGTACCGGCTGTCAAACTTGCAACTACCGGTTGTGCTCCTGTACTTCCTATTAAAAGTTGACCATTTGTTAATGGTCCAACAAATGAAGGAACTCCGGTATTATTTGTCGATAGAATTGAATTATTAACAGTTGCTAAACCTGTAACCGTATTTATTGCAGAAGAATATAGTATCTGATTGATCGTCGTCGTGACAGGGTATGTTGCTGTGCTATATGCCGGGTCTGCTGCTATACCAGCTGATTGTAGAACCTGACCAATCGTTGCCGTTGGACCGACTTTTGTAATAGTTGAAGTTCCTGCACCTACAAGTACAGCATGATTAGTTAGACCGGTTAATGAAATTGTTTCTGTGCTTGCAGCTCCTGATGTTGTAATACTTCCTGCACCGATTATATTTACATTTCTTGGCGTCCCTGATCCTGAAATAGCAACTAGATCATTTCCTGTTATTGTTTGAATTGCTGAAACTGATCCACCAACCAGTTGAACGAAACCCGAAGCAACATTAAATTGATTAGAATCAAATTGTGCTACCCCAAAATTGTTAGCAGTAGACACTGCAGGATTTGAACCGGCTTCTTGTATCTCAATATTAATAGTATTAGCAGCTAATGAATCTGTTCTAATCGGAAACGCTTGCGTGCCTGTTACGAAATGTGTACCACCTTGAACAGTCAATGTACCGGTTCCGTTAGGAAGAGTGGGGCTAGTGCCGGGCGCTGTGAATGTATTTGGTGTAATACTAAGCATTGGAGATGTTGAACCACCTATAAGAGTCACAAATCCATTTGCATCTACATTAAATTGCGCGCTACTAAATACAGATAGTCCAACTTTAGAAAGTGTCGCATCGGTCGCAGCTAATTTTGTAGCTACTTGAATGTTAAATTGTTCAATATTTGTAGAAGGATTATTTGTGAAAAGTGCTTTAGCAAAAGTTGCGTTTGCAACTGTATTTCCTAACGTCCGAATTGTCCCGGCAATTGAAGAAACAGCAACAGTATCGTCTCCTGTAAGACTTTCTGTTAAAATTCCTGTATTAGCAATTGTCAATAAATTTAATGCCGGATTAGAAACAACACTTATGCCAGCACCTGCTAAAAGTTGAATATTAGCTGGTGGTGTTGCAATAGTAGAGCTTGCGAACACAGGGAGATTTGCAGTATCAGAAATAGAAGCGATAGTACTTTGTACAGAAAGCAACTGCCATGTGGATTGAAGCTTTCCTGTAACATTACTCTGAGTATTAAGATAAAATAGTCTAATACCAATTTGATTTATCCAAAATTGACCAATAGGATAAAAAACATCATTAACAGTTGGATCTCTAGAGTCTATTATTGGCGCACCCGTTGGAGATGTTCCAACTGATTGACAGTATGCTTGTTGTGATGTGGATCTCTGTTTTGCCATCTTAACCTTTAGGGTATTGCAGCACTAAAACCGCCAATATAAAGAGCTCCTACGGTAGGTGTACCAATTCTTTTTACATAAACTGAAACGACAGGCAATACAGTAAGATTAGTTTTAAAATTTAATTGAATTATAGATGGAACAGTATTACCAATTGGAACTGCTTGATGATCAACAACACCACCAAAAGAAATTTGTACAGCTTGATCCATAGTAGAAACAATTGTCAATAATTCTAATGGAAGTGTAAAAGATCCAACTAAAACATATCCAGCAAGTATACTTGCTGCAGCAATTGTAATTTGAGGAACAGGTATTGCATTTGTTGCAAGTAAAGTTGCCATATATACCTTTTTATTAGTTTACTATCATATAGCCAACGCTTGAAACATCTGTTATTGCAATTGCAGTAGCATTTGCTGGAGTAAAAGCATTAATCACAAATGAGGTTCCGTTTACAATAGTACCAACAGATAAAATACCAAGTGCTGCAGCTCCTGTAGCGCCTACACTCATACGAGTCAAGTATATGATTGAACTTGAAGTAACTGCTGTTGTAGATACTGTTGCAGTACCAGCTACTAAAGTTACTGTACCAAAAGAATTTGCTCCTGCAACTGTCGTAGTACCTACAGAAGTGCTTACAATCTTATTTCCAGCAGTATTTAAAACTAAATTTCCATTTGTAGCTGTAATATTTCCAGCTGCGGCTGTAATAGATCCTGGAGCAATAAAAGCTGCAGGTATCGATAATGTGATTGAAGAACCAGCTCCAGCAGTTGTAATTTGATTTGCTGTTCCTAGTATATTAATATTACCAGCAGACGGAGCAATAGGTCCTCCTGAAGTGGCTGTAAGTGTTGTTACAGCTCCTGTAAGAGTTGTTACTACTGACCATACAGCGCTTGTAACACCTTGAGAAGAAGTTAAACCAAGTAATGTATATGCAGCATTATTTATATATATCCATTCTTTACCAATAGGATAATTTATATCTTGAGCTGTAGGAGCCCTCTTATCATAATGTGGAACTTCTACGTTTTCTGGTCTTGTTCCTACGGCTACTGAATAAAGGTTTGCTCCAGGTTGAAAAGTCATATAAATCTCCTTGATGTTTAAAGTTAAAATTTAAACTTTATAGACATTTTATGGTAGACAAATGTAAGGAATTCATTTAAGTTGTTATGTACTCTACTATGTGCTATAGTAGACTCATAAGGAACGAGTTATAATAAACTTTTGGAGCGATATATGAATGAAACTTGGGTACAAGTATTAACAATAATTGGGTCAAATTTAGTGATCATGCTTACTTTTTTTGGAGTTACAATTTCACTTCATAATGGTATTCGTGAAGAAGTTCGAGGTATACAAGAAGAAATGAAAGAGTTTCATACTAAACTTGCTACTCAAGATCTTGAATTTAAAATGAGACTTTGTGCAATCGAAGAACGAAATAGGAAAAAATATCATGAATAATAAACCTAGCGGCTGGTTTTTTGCTAAGTGGATATCAATAATTGGTACTTTACTAGCCTGTTTTGTATTTTTATTTTATCAAAATCAATTGCAGTCTGCTCGTACTGATAAACTGTATGAAATGTTTATCGATTTAATAAAAGAAGGAAGGAAATAATTATGAATAATGATTGGTTTAAAAATCATATAGATACTTTAGTGATTTTATCTGCATTTTCTGGATGTATTTTATGGATGAATGGACAATTCAATGATATTGATAGACAATTTTCATATCTTAAAAATGAAATTTCTATATTGAAGACAGTATTGATTATGAAAAATAGTATGACAGTTGAGTTAGCTTCTTCTGATAAAATAAAAATGAATGAGGTTTAAGATGATAAAATTTTTTATAGTTTTTTTTGTATTATTTATATTAGCATATATTATTTTTCCACAACCTGATTATGACGGTCTTGATAATCGGGATCAATATCCATAAGAGTATCTAATGCTTTAAGATTTCTAGAGGTAGAAGCAATATTTCCAGCACTTGATTCCTTTAATATATTTCCATAATACTTTCTAAGTGTCTTACTATTTAAAACTCTATTGGCAATTTTAAAACCTTGATATCCTGTTGCAGCAGCAGCAGTTCCAACTGCTATTCCTGGGCTTAATGTAGAAAGACCACCTAAAGCTGTAATAGGTCCATAAGAAAATAATGCTTGTACAGCCTTACTTTTTGGAGCATACGGAACTTTATCTTGTAGAAACTTTACTATCTTATTGCTGTTTGAATAAGCAGCCCAAGCTTCATTAGCAGATCTACTATATTTTAAAAATTCTGGATTAAATTTTTCTCCATATTCTTCTAGAGATTTTATAGTTGCATTTTTAACTTCATTTAAATTTTTTATAGTTTTTGGAATATGTTTTCTTGGTACATCAACTTGAAAACCACCAAGTTCATCTATTGCTTCATTAATAGATGGTCTATAGGCCGCCAATTCTTTTGCTCCAATTTTACCATTTTTTATTTCACTTTTTATTTCCATTATTTTTTCTAATGATTTTTTTGTGCTTGGTCTAGAACCACCCATTTTTAATGTTTTTTCTAATTTATTTAACGCTGGTTCAAGATTTGAAGCACTTATTGAAAGACCTTGTGGAATACTTTGTTCAGATTTTGTAAAAAGATCAGACATGTATTTTTTGACTCCACCTTTATTTCCAGACATCAAATCTAAAACTAGCATAGTTCCTACTTTTCCATATGCTTGAGATTTTTCATCTGCACCAGAATATTTCATGCCCTCTTTCAATAAATTTCCTACAACAGGAATTCCTATATTTCTTGCAAAAGTATAATGACCTCTTCCAGGTACAGCCATAGAAATAAAATCCTTGAATGCTTCTCCACCTTGTTGTTCAAATTCATTTTTTGGTTTTGTATAACCAAGAGATGCTTTTTCACTCAATCCCTGAAGTTTTTCTGAAGTGGGTAATAATGTTTCTGATTCATTTCCAAATAGATATCTTCCAAAAGATTCAAGATCTCCAGGTAGTCCTGCAATAGTCTCTAATCCTCTAGAAGTTAATTGTGCTTGAGCTCTTTCTGTTTCTCTTTCTAAATCATTTTCATTTTCAAATGGATATTCTTGAACTTCTTGTTTTTGTTGTTGTTTAGGTCGTAAAGATAAAGGATTACCTAGATTTTTAGTTTCAGTATTTTGTTGTTTAGGTCGTAATGTGGATGGCATCATTGTCTAGTAAATCCCTCAGGTAAAAGATCTAATTCTTTTTCATCAATTTCATATATTTGTCCATCCGGACCGACTACATCAACCATTTTTCCAGATAAACCTTTTTCCTTTAAATCACCCTCTTCATTTAAAGCATTGAGACCTAAATATTTTATTCTCAACTCTTCGGTTTTATCTTTAATTGATTTTCTTGCTAATTCATCTGCATCTTCTGGTGAAATTCCATTTAAACCATACTTATGATATATACTTTGTAGTGAAGATACATATTGATTATCTAAATCATAATTTACTTCCATCATTTTCAAAATTCGATTTCTACCTTCTTCTGTATTCATTAAACTAGGAAATTGTTTCATATAAGACATAAGATCAAAATTAGTTACCCGTGATCCAAATGCATCCTTTGCCCTATTTTGAAATCTAGCTGTAGTCTTAGCCCATTCTTGAACTTCTGGAGATACAGCTCCTGATAATTGAGATAAACCATAAGGTTCTCCTGTTTCTGGATTAATTAGAAATCTACCCATACCTTCTGGAAGTTTTTTAGATTTATTTAATTGATCCAATTTTTTAGTAGCCAGAACATCTGCATTTAATGCATCAGATTTAACGTTATTTTTTTCAAATATTGGTAAATTATCTTTTCTCCAAGTCTTCCTTTCATCCGTCCATTCTTTAGGAGTAAATCCAGGAGGTCTTTTATCATATTTTGGCCAATTAAAATCAGAAGGGTATTTACCGTTTTTAATTTGAGGGACTTGCTCAGGTGTTTTTTCCTGTTTTAATGTTTCAGGCTCCGGGATATTTGCAAGAATTTCCTCAAGATTTTCACCTCGAATTTTAGCATCCATACCATGTTTCAAAAGTTCAGTTTTACCACCAACAGGGGCAACTTTCCATAGTTTAGCAAACTTTTCTCCAAAAGATTCTTTTACATCATTATAATTTTCATTTTCTAAACCCAAATCTTTTGTGAACTTTCTTTCTTCATTCTGACCTTGGAGAGCATGTGTTAAAAGTATTTTACGTTCTTCTGGTGATCTTCCACTAAGATTAACGCCGTATTTTTCTTCAGTCTCTTTATCTCTTTGCTGTTGCTCTTTACCTTCCATCTGATTTGCATAATAATCAACGCCTGATTTCAATGCGCCTGAAAATGCCTCTCCAAATTGTTGTGAAGTAGATTTATTTCTTTTAGCTGCTGGAATTACGTTTATCATGATATTTCCTTAATTTTATTATACACCAAATGAACTTGCAAATTGATTACCCGCTTCATATCCGGCTTTTGCTCCAGCAGGCCCACCAAAAGAGGCTCCTGCAGCAGTTCCACCAGCTCTTGCAATTCCACCGGCTGCTTGTTGCCAGAAATTCTTCTTAGGTTCACCTTTTTTCACTAAATCATTTTCAAAAGGTCGATTTCCAAGCAACTGTTGACTCATATTTTGCAGATCTTGTTGAGCTTGACGTGTTAAGTTCATTCGATTCGATTGTAATTGTTGTGCAAAATCAGAACCTTGTTGTCCCATTTCATTTTGAAAACCACTACTGCGTCGACTACCGGTACCTGCTTGACTAAACCTTGATGCTGTTTGACCTTGTTGAGCTGAAAATTGTTTCATGGCTGGAGCTTCTAATTCATTCCACATCTCATCGTCACCGCCACTTGCTAGTCTATCTAAATAAGATCCTTCACCAACTCTCGCTTCACCTCTTGCTTGTATTTTCATTTGTTCAGGAGTATATTGCTGAATACTTGCTTTGCGATATCCAGAAGGAATGTTCTCTTTCATTTGCACTGCCATAAATCACCTATTATTTTTTCTTCACAATATCATAATTTTATTTTTAAATACATATTTGATGTAAAGCTTGTTTTACATCAAATTTAGGTTTTTGATATCCATTCAATGACTAAAAACCCAGAGGAGATAACAGGCGATCCTGCTCCAACAGCAAATGTAATTACATCGAACGTCGGTCCGGTCACTCTAAGATAAAAAGAGAGTTGACCGGCAATAGCAACATTTGATCCCCATATAACACCGTAAGAGTTGCCTGCAGCATCTTTAAACTGTCCCCAACATCTAGATGGACTAGACACAGAACTTAATAAAAATCCAAGTTGAATATCTGATGAAGTTGTAAATTGATAGACTTGCCTAAACCCTTCTTGTCTTTGGTTTGTAAAAAACCAATTTTCTCCATTTCTTGCAGGACGATTTGTAGGAAATATAGCAATGATACGATTGTTAACAGCATTTGCAATATCAATATAAGTACGGTTAAGTTCAACTGTAAGAGGTTTTATTTCTTCAGGGAAGTTTCTTGTAGCAATAAGATAAGCAACTTGATTAACAACATTCGAGCTCATGATAGACTCTGACTTGGATTTACATCTAAAATAAATCCATGAATTATAATTTCAGCGAATTGATTGATTGGAGCTTCTTGATAGACTATGCCACCAGATATATATGGAGTAAATGCAGTTGAATCCACATTTATTGTTAAAGTTGTAGTTGTCGAAGATAATACTGCATAGGAGTTTCCATTTAACTGAGTCATTCCAAGTACGCCTGAAATTGTCACTGAAGAATTATTTTCAAATTGAGACGGCGTTGTAAGTATACAAGGATTGGATTGACTAACTCCGGTAATAGCATAAGATAGAAGGCTAAAAGACCTCATTTGATCGTCTGATAATGTAAAACCTAATTGAACTGTATCTCCAATCAGTGATGTATTAATTCTATGCCAGATTTGCTGTTGTTGTATAGCTGTAGGAGTTTGTAAATTTATATTAGCAGGAGTTAGCCCAAGATTTGTGCTTTCAGGACATGTATAAAGCACAGTACTGTAAATCAAAGAATTATTTACTGATGAATTTGGCACTATACCACCAGAATTATAAGCACTACTATTATTTTGACTTAAGAAGATCAAGAGTTGGATTTGAGAAATTTCTGTAGTTTCTAAAAGATATTGTTGCACTCCAAGTCTAGTCTTACGACCCATTCCCCAAGATACAGGAAATTGTTTTGTTTGAACGAATGGAACATACATTCTTTTTATTAGTCCACCACCAAGATATGTACCAATGGATGTCAAAACAGGATTTAAAGTGAATGTATCAGTTGTTACAGGAGCAGATACCGAGAATATTAAATCATTTACAGACGGCCCAACAGTTCCAAGGACTCCACTGATTATTATAAAGTCACCTTCATTAAGAGTATGACTTGGACTTGTAACTGTTCCAGTAGATATATTTCTAATATAAATAGAATTACCCTCACCTGTTCCATCATCACGAACCATTATAAAACCTTGATGGTTTCCTGCAATTACCAAAGGTTGCTCTAATGTTGAAGAACCGGAATCCCAAGATTCTGTCCATTGCCTCCAGCTATTAAATACTAATCCAACTGTTGACCATATAAAACCGGTCTGCTTTCTAAAAGAACCATAGGTTGTATAAGCTTCATTAAATATTGCCCATGAATTATCTCGATAATTTAACTGCAAGGTTTGGTTAGGGAATGTCCAAGACTGCTGATTGCTTGCATATGTAAAATAGATCCATTCGTTGATATAATCACGCTGAGAGCAAATTCTTTCCGTTCCATTATTCGTCAGATTAATCTGAAACACTTGATCAGGAATAGATAAATCGATTCTGGAGACCTGATTTTGTGTAGACATGATAAAACCACGATTACCTCTTGAAATGACTCCTTCATCCATTACAATCGCTGAGAATGCACTACTTGTACCAAGTTCAGAATTGATTATATAAAAAGTGAATGGAACAATATCACTTCCTGTATAAAGCAACTTTGCTTGAACAGTATTAAATCCGCAGATGAGAGCATCTTCATTAGCTCCTACAGAATTAATAGGTTTATCTATTCCGGCTGATATGAAACCCCCAAAACCTGTCGAATCCTCAAAATATGCAGGCGAAGTAGCGGTTTGATTAGTTGGAACTAATATTGAAAGGAACAAATTCAACGGTGATGTTGGATTATCGCTTGTTAATACAGGATTATCGGTATAAGAAGCTGTATAATATGGCGTTCCATTTTGACTATAGATCACAGTGTCTTGAAGATATATTGGACTACCATCAGATGATTGAATCACTGGACCTAAAAATAATAGACGATCTTTATAAGGAACTATTAATCTAGCTCCTACAAGATAATATTTTTTAGCAGGCAGGTCGGCTATAGAGAATATCGATTGAGAAAGTGGTGGAGAAAAGTTAACCCAACCATTTGAGCCATTTAATGAAGGAGAAGTTGGATTTCCATCAGTTGGATCTCCATCATAAAATCTAAGGCAATCTTTAGTTTTATCTGATCGATTTGTAAGATACTGTACAATTCCTAATATAGTTGCACCACCTGGACCACTTAATGTTGCATTAGGTAACTTAATTGTTATTGCACCAGGGGATGAACCAGCGATTATATATCCTGTTTGAAAATTTATTCCTTTTATAATAGCCGGATCAAATTCATTTAAATAAACAAAATCACCTACCACTAAATTAGGACCCGTTACAGTAATAACAACAGTATTACCAATTGGTGCTGCAACATTAGTGACTCCACTAAATTGCATTCCAATATTTGTAGTTGAGAACGGAGATGGAATTCCATTTGTTGTCCATAATGCACCTTGATAATTCACAGTCCAGAATTGCTGGTAATCTTTTCCATTCCAAGAAGTAGGAGTTTCATTTGTTTTAGCAATATATCCTGAATACGTTCCCGTAATTGGATTTTTATAAAAACTAACATCGTATATCGGATATGGAGATGAGGTAAGAATGTTATAAGAATACTTCGTATCAAATGCTATTGTTCCTGGAAACTGAATATCTGAAGTGACAAAATCTTCAAGTCCCATAACCGGCAGATCAGGATAATAGTTAAATGTAGTAATTGACAATGCATTATTTCCACCACCAAATATTACAACATCGCCTGTTGCGTAATTAATTGTGCTACCTGGATCTGCTATTCCACCTTTTCTTAATGCGCCATTTTTATCCGGATCTGTATAAATATTACCTAAAACAACAAAAGAAACAGTTCCTAAAACTATGTTTCCATTTGTTTCAAGAGAAAATCCGGTTAGAATATTACCAAGTCCGGCAACTAAATTGAATGAAGTAATAATTCCATATGAAGATAAAGTTGAGTTAAAAAAACGCTTTAATCGATTTAGAAGAGATGTTCCACGCTTACGTTTAACTTGACCTCTCCATTGATACGCATTAATAAGTGTAGGAAATGAATCATTATCTATAACAAAAGCAGTCCTAGCTGTTTTTAAACCTTGATTAATTGGACCTACTACTATTTTTTCACCCATATCAATTGCCTATTGCAAACCAATAAAAACCTCTATAATCTGCTGATCCTGTAAAAGCATACCAATCAAATGAAAGTTTTGAAATAGAATTTTTTTGAACAGAGACAGACATAGCACTATTTGGAGCTGTTCCACTGGAAATACCTGTAGTAATTACGGTATAACAATTTAATGGAAATGATTTATTTAATGTCGCAAAAGTTACTGTTCCTGAATCTCCTGCAGAAGAAATTGTTTTTAAAATTACACCCCATTGAAGTAGAATGCCTGCACACCATACACCGCCATTAGTTGTAGATCCAAAACTTCCAGTCATTTGAGATAATCCACCTACACCATTATTTTGAGCAAATAATTGATCATGTATATTATCAGGTATTCCACTTGGTGGTATCATGGAAAATAATTGATGAATACCTGCTATAGCACCTGGAGCAGATAGTTGGTCAACTTGATGAATGATTGTATGATATCCTGAATTTGTTTTATTAAAACTTACATGATCTATATTAATAAGATTATCAATAGAATTTGTGTTTGTTTTCATCAAAGGTTGATCATTAGATGGATTATGAGGTCCATCTGGAATATCTCGATTATATGTAAAAGTCATATTGAATTTCCTCCCATTGAGCCCATTCCCCAGCTATTAGAACTTTGGGAATAGATTGTTTGCGTTCTTGTTGATGTCCATTGCCTCTGACTTCTTTTCCAAACTAAATTTTCTTGTTCAATAAATAAAGGCTCATACAATTGTAACTGTTCCACATCTCCAGTATCTGAAAGAATCTTTCTTGCCGCTCCTCTTGCTATATACTCTGCCATATAACCAAATTCTAATGCTTGAGAGCCATTTAAAAATGCTGCAGGAGAAAGATATCCATCTAATTGAACAATATATTGCTGAGCTGGTGGAACTCTAAGAGTGATGGTATTGTTATAAAATAGAGCCATTCTAGGTAAACCTGTTTGATATGCCGAATATGTTGCATATATATTTACACCAGATGGAATGACTTGAGGAAAATATACACCAGTTGCCACACCTGTTTGATAGTTAATTGTATTATTAACTAAACTATAACTTGCGGGTGGCGGTGATCCAGGAACTGATAGAGGTAAATTACCTTTAGGAGCTTGACCTGGCTGAATCAATAAACCATAATTCTGATTAGATTGAAGAAATTGACCACTATCCGAAATAATTATATTTGAACCATCTGCTCCAATAGATGTAAAATAAACAGAAGCAAATACACTTGTGGTTGGTATCGTTTGAATAAATGGAGCATTAGCTATAATTGAGGCACTAGATACAAGAGGCGGGTCTTGATTGACTCCAGTTGCAATAATACCTGAAATATCAACATGACCTCTTAAGATAGTTGAAAATGGAGGATTTATTGGAGCCGGATTACCAAGACCTGCTGGAATAGTTAAAGTATAAGGGCCAGCAGTTCCATTTCCTGTTGCTATCACTTGAGCAAATGGCATGATTGTAGGAAAATTTCTATAAAAATAACTTTGCTCGGTATGAAAACCAATTTTTACTCCATTGACATAACAAGGTTCAAGAAATCCTTGATAGACTGGATAGAAATTAATGTTTTGTGGATTTGTAGTACCCTCTATTTGAATATTATAGAGCGGCATGTTGTATTGATCAACGCCCGGAGTTGTTATAAATTGATAACTCTTTTTTAAATCGAATAACTGAATACGTGCATCAACATCGTTAATCCAAAATCGATTGACATAATCAATGATTAAATCATCTGTGATTGAAGTATTAGACGGACTTTTTATTATCCGTCTAACATATGTGATGACATTATTCAATACATTCATAGTAATCTCTATTTAGTTGACATTGAATAGCTTCTTTTTGATGAAACATCTCTTGCATCTAATCTTTGCACTGTTGTATCGACTGCCATTCTTCCATAATATTGACCATTTTGATCTTGTCCATTTGACACAGATTCTTGCATAATTAATTTATGATGGTATTTTCTTTTGAGTTGATCACTTACATATCTTGGAGCCCATATTGGTTTATTTACTGGGATTTTCCAAAATTCTGCTGGGCATCCAGGATAAGGTTTAGTCCACATTTCAATCATTTCACCACGAATTTCAATATTCTCAGCAATAAATTGAACATATTCTTTATCTTGAACGTAGGAATCTCTAAATTTTTCATTAAACTTTTCTCTAGATGCTACAAAATTACTTGGTTTTAAATAAATGTCTTGAGCTTTAGCAATATCTGAGTTTGCAATTTTAGTTTGACCCTCATATTGAACTTTTGGAACCAAATTCATTCGATCCATTGTCAATTCTTTTACATTATTATCAAAAGTTTCGAATTGTAATTGCGCTTTATCAAGTTCTTTTTCTGCAAGTGAACTAGTTGGTTTAGGTTTTTCTACCATATACTCCTTTAGTTTGGTGAAATATTAATAAATGCTCCTGGGATACTCGGAACTATACTTTTAGGAGCGTTTGTGTTTATATATCCGCTATTAATGTCTCCAATGGCTAAAATTTGTGGTTGCGTTCCTGTTACTACAGATTTAAATGCATCAGATCCAATAGAGAAAATATCAATTGTTACTTGATTTGGTGCCTGAATTGCAATTACAAAACCAGATATTCCATTAAGCTTTCTTGATCCACATAACGGTGGGATAATCAACCTAACTTCTTGTCCAATGACATAATTATTATTTACTGTTGTTGTAACAGTTGTCGTTTGGCCAAGTGAAATTGCCGAAATGATGAATACATTAGGTTTATACCATTGAGCTTGAATAGGCACATTGCTGTAGGGCGGAACCGGATAACTAACAACCATTCATAAACCTATATGGGGAGAAACTTTTTGTCTCTCCCCATAAGATGCTATAAACTAAATATTTTATTCAACATCTATTATAGAGCTACGTAATCGTAAAACATTGCTCGCCAATAAATGATATTTCCAGCTGTACCGACTAAAACAGAATTTACCTGATTAGAACCAGCACCAATACCAACAATGAAACCCTGACTTGTATTATTTACATATGAACCTTTAATTGCAGGTCCATTAATTGTATTTACAAGTGTTGTTCCAATTGGTGAAAATTGTGGTGGTGGATAAAGCTGAGATCCAGCTGAAATAGAAACTCCACCTGTATTTACATCACCCACAGCAACAATTTGTGGAAATTGCTGCCCTGGATAAGATAAAAATGGCTGATTGCTATTAAAAGCTGTATATGCTGTCGAATCAATATTGACTACAACAGTATTGTAATTTGTTACTGCAATTACATATCCATAGATCGGTGATCCTGGAATAATTGTATTTGGTAACGAATTCAATTGAGTTGTACCCCAAAACGATGGAATACGTAATGCCACTTCTTGTCCAACGACTAGATTGTGAGCATCTGTTGTACTAATTGTTGTAGTTGTACCAGTTGTAATTGCACTGATAAATGTTGTCCCAGGAAAATACAGGTAAGGATATAACACCTTCTTAACCGAAGCTCCTAATGGAGATGCGCTAAGTGCTGTATAGTTTGTCTGGTTTGTATTCCATGGGATTGTAAATGTAGTAAGTCCAGTTACAGTTACTGTAAATGGAATTGCTGCAATTTGCTGCATCCCAGTTGTTGGGGACTGAAGCAACCCTGAAAATATAACAACATCACCACTAGTTAAACCATGATTTGCTGTAGTTGTTACAACAGCTGGATTTGCTTTAGTAATACTAGCAATTGATAGCACTGGTCCATATTGAAGCATTAAACCCGCTTCAAATGTACTAATACCATTAGCTATAACTACGTCAGCAACTGATAGAGGTGTTGCATTATATACAACTTCCTGAGCAAATCCTTGACCCATTTGTACATCCCAATAAGCAGATGTTACAGCATTTGCTGTTGGAGCTGCTAAAGCTGCGGAATAATTCCAAAGCTCTACAGTACCAGGTTTAAATGGTAAATTAACAATTTGAGCGCCACCGGTAGAAGTAAATCGACCTTTAGCTATTCTAGAATATTCAGCCATATTATACCCCCAGATTTGTTAATCGTGTACTAAGTAGGTTTCTAATAGCTGTATCTTGAGTGATTGCTTGCGCTTGTGCAAACTTCACTGCAAGAGTAGCATTTTGAGCTAACATACCACTATAATATGGATCACGATAAATCAAATTCATTGAGAAACCATCTTGGTTAATATGTGTAATCGCCTGCTTACCTAAGACTGTATTGTAATATACATCTTGAGCATTAGCAGACGCCGCTCTTGCAACTGGAGCCTCAGAACTTGTCAATATACGAATATTATATATACTTCCAAACTCTGATGGTAGTGCAGAGGCATTTGTTGGGTAATTCCATTGGTTAAGGAAACCTGAACCAACGAGATTATCAAAATCCGATTGAAGCTCAGTTGATGCAAGCATAAAATAACTTGATCTAACTGGACCTGTACCGAATTTATTTTCGCCTTCTATGCCTGTCATAAATTTATAAGCATTATTTGTGTCTAAAGTTGTTGCAATTAGTGAGAAGTCAGACGCACCTAAATTTGTAGGATTATCATTATTGCTACCACCACCTGCCATAATATCAGACGCTGCACTCACAATATAATCACGGAGGATTAAATCCTCTGCTTGCATTCTGTTACTTTTGTGACCTATTTCTAGGCGGGAAAACCTCTTCGGATTCTCCTCACTACCTTTTTTTATTCGTAGTGTTCAGACTATCATATACTCTCACGAGTCCATTGGGTTTAGTCGTTCAGGCCGCTTTCGCTTGCCCCTTGTTACCCTGTCGGGCGTCCAAGTCAATTACCAACGGTTTTAAATGCGCCTGAGACGCATTGCAACTGCTAAACGTTCTGACACCCAAGCTAAAACACCTTCTTGATCTTGCAAAATAACTTGTTCATTAATAACGCACTGTCTGTTACTTGTAGACCACTTTTTTTGTGGCGGAGAGTCTTGTTAATCCTCTCTCAGTAGCTCTCACTACTGTTCAGACTATATCTTCACTTCTGCGGTTACAGAGTGCCTGGCGTGTAGTCGTTGAGGGTTCTCTTTCGAGTCTTCCCTGCTGATTGCCCATTGTTATATCTCTCAGATTGTCACCTTTTAGGTACCGAGAGTTTTAGGGGTTTCCAGCATATAGCCAAGTTTTATGTGAATTCTAACCTTATTGAGATTCACACAACAGGCTGCTACTCTTATTCAAAGCTACAATTTTTTGATAACATGATTCTCTAAATTCTAATTCCTCTTTAGGAATTCCAGCTTTACAAAACTTTGTATTTTCACTTTTTTTGCAAAAATTTAATAAAATCATGGCTTGATCATTTTTTTCTTTTAAATAAGGAAGAATCTTTTCTATAAATTCTACTGAATCCTGCTTCTTTCCTATACTCCAAGCATAATGAAAACCGCGTTTACAACTTTTATTTTTTGCAACACATACAGTTCCATAAACGCAATTTTTTCTTATATGATTTATAACATCTAATGATGCCATTGAAATTTGAATACAAGGAATATATCTAAGATTTTTTGTTTCAGCATGACCTTTTTGTCTTTTAACTGAGAAAGAGCCATCAGTATCCATAATCCCTGCTACATATGACCAAAATGCTAAGTCATCTGTATTTTGATAAGATTTTGTGACCATTGAAATATTTTGAACATATGATTCATCATTCAAAGTACATAATCTGATGTAATATTTTTCTCTTTCCATGATTTGAGTTGGACTGAGTGTCTTTCCTCTGACAAAAGGATTTTTATCAATGTATTCTAATAAAATTTGAGCTCTTTCTTTTTTATATACTAAGAATTTTGAAATTCCTTTTAAAAATTCCTTACAATTCTCAGATCCTTTTAATCTCCAATAATATAAAGGAGAGTGATGAGGTAATCTAGCTTTTATGTAACCTACAATACCTCCAAAATCAACTTTAAAAGAAGAAATTAAACTTCCAAATTTTTTAACAAGTTGCACAAAAGGAATATAGGCACAATTTTCTTTGACAATATAAAGCGCCCCATCTCCATCTATTGCACCTGCAGCATATGAATACATTAAATCTTCCTTACTTCTTTCCATATTATTTCCTTTGGTTTTTTACATATAACAAAAGGATTATAACAGGGTGTAGATATTATGATCAAGTAAATTAAGCAGCTAATTTTTCAGAGATAACTTCTTCACCTGTTCCAAAAAACGCCATTTGTGCGTCTATGATATCTCTCTGAGGCACTTGGGCTGGTGGATCGATTCCACTATTACCTAATTGAATAGTAGGGGGTTGTAGAGCGCGTGGACGCATGAATCTACATGTTGTACCACCGTTTGCGGGCATACTAACCTTGTCACATACGGTAATATAGTTCATCATAGGTGTTGGAACATATAACATTGCTGGAGCTAAGCTCTGCAAGATCATTGGTCCCAAATTACCAGTTGTAGTAATTGACATAAAACCTCAGGATTTGAGGTGGATATAATATGTTGAAAGGTGAATGAGCCTAACTTACATTCTTATCTAACATATCTGATGAAAGGTGCGAGACTCTCTAACGCGAATATCCATGACGTAGGATTGACGAATAATAATATATAAAATTAAATCTTTAAATTGTCAACACAGTAAAAATATAATGTGTATTTAATTTATTGATATAAATTCAGTGGTATGTTAGTCTATTTCTTATGATTGAAAAAATTAAAGGTAAAGGTTCGGTTGGAATCGCAATATCTTATTATGCTCTTCGTGGCATGATAAGCATACCTATAGAACCATGTGATTATAACTTAATTTTTGATAATAAAATTTGTTTAAAAAAAATCAAAGTAATTTCATGTTCATATAAAACAAAATATGGTGTGTATGCTGCTTCAATTAAAACTTCAGGTGGAAATCAACCAAATATCTCAGTAAAATTATTTAACAATAGTTTATGTGATATCGTTTTTGTAGTAACTCCAGAATTAGATTTATATGAAATACCATCTTCCCAAATTACTTCAGGAAGACAAATTTCATTAAATGTGTATAAAGAATTTAAAGTAAGTATTATTCCGAGTTAGCTCAGTGGTAGAGCAGTTGACTGTTAATCAATTGGTCGCAGGTTCGAATCCTGCACTCGGAGATTTTCAAATTCTAAGTCTTGATTGCAATTCTTTCATCTTATCATAAGCATTCTTTTGACCTGATGTACTAAAATCACTTTGAGATGAATAAGGGGCAGTTCCTACACCAGACGGTTGGTAATAAGGACTCTTACGATTAGCATCAATCTTTTCTTGTATAGTCGATTGCTTCTGTTCAGGTTTATCAATGCCAAGTTGTTTAATATTTTCATAAACAAGCTTAGTCCTTTCAAATCCTTCAGGCATTTTTAAAATAGTATTAGCAAGTGAGGGAGCTTTTTCAGCAAACTTATTAGCTAATTTCATGATATCATCAAAGTCTGTATGACTTTCTAACCACATCTCTTGTTTAAGTTCTTCTTTAGCTGAATGTTTTGCAATTTCCATTGCTTTTTGAATTTCACTTTGAGTATTTAGACCAAATTTATTAAGTTTCTTTTCAAGTTTCTTATGATCAACATAGGGTTCTGAATCTTCTTCATCGTCTTTTGCCATATATTTCTGTCTGAGTTCATTTACCTCATTTTCTGCTTGCATCTTTGCTGATCTTTCCTGTTCGAGTTGTCTTTGATACTTTTGCTCTAGAGCTCTAAAGTTTAGTTCTTTATTATTTTGTTGTTCAGCTTGATTTGTTTGAACTAGATCTGACATAATAAATTTTTTCCTTTGCCCATTACGCAGGACTGCGGTAAGGATTTATTTGAATTTAAACAAATTATTATTTTAAGGCAAGTGTGGAAAAAAATAATTTTAATGAAGTTGATTTAGAAAAAATTTTAAATAATTTAGAACGTATATTTATTAACATGAATAAATATTGTCAATCAATTTCATTACTTTTAGATAAAGTAAAATCTCCTCTTTTAATAGATGATAAATTTCTTTTAATAAGTTTAAAAGAACTAAAAGAATCTATTTATATACATTCTGATAAACTTGAAAAATTAGACATTATACAAGTTCTTAATGAAATTAAGTATATAGGAAATAGACTCAATACAATTGAATCGGATTTAAAAGTTATAAAAAATAACGGAATTGAACAAAATATCTGTATAGATATATATAAAGACAGAAATAAAATGACAGATAAATCTGATGAAGGTCTTATACAAAAATTTGATTCAACAGATGATGAACTCTTAAATGAACTTTTGAATACATTTAATTTAAATGAAAAAGAAATATTAATAAATAGATTAGGATTATTTGGAAAAAAAAAATCTACTTTAATTGAAGTTGGTAAAATGATTAATCTTAGTGCAGAAAGAATAAGATTAATCCAATCAAATATTTTAAGAAAATTAAGACATCCATCAAAACTTAAAAAAGTGCAAATGATTAAAAATAAAAACTTTAAAAAGGCGGTTTTTAGAGAATGAAATTAAATTTATTTGAAACACACGATAGACTACTTAAATTCAAAAAAGAGCAGAGTAATACCATACAACAAGGTTGTGATGATTGTTTGAAGCGCAATCCATTATCAATTCAACTTCAAGATAAATCTCCTTATATCTATATATTTGCCCATCCTAGAACTGTTGAATATGATGAAAAAGTTGATTATTTATTAAATGCTGATGGTGTTACACCTGATACAAAACCACCATCCCAAAGAATGCTTTGGCAACCAAGACTTACAAGACCTGAAGCACAAACAAATTCTTATCTATTCAGAGTTCAATCTCATACAGATATATTAGAAATATGTTGGATGCTACCACCTGTTGAAATGTGGTCTCAATACAAACAAGGATTAATAGCAGAAAATCAAATTGTATTATGGTCAATCAATCAATTTATGAATAACAAAGAACATTTGGAATTTCCACATTCAGAAGATTTACCAGATGTTAGAGTTCGTCAAATTATGGCACAGATAATATTTGAAAAGAATCAAGAAAAAATGATGAAGGGTATTTATCCCCTTATTTAAGCAAAACTCTTAGGTGGCTTTCCATTATTCTTTGGAGGCTGATTAAATCCTTCGACTGGATACATATCGCGGATTTTACCAATTGGTTGTTTTATACCTGTTCCATATCCATCACCCATACCTATTGAAGATTTGGATTCATGTGAGTTATTAACTTTTTTATTAACTGATTTCATATTTAACCCAAATCATCATTTTGAAGTGTATTTCTTCTTGTTTTTGGTAAAACATCAACTATATCTTTAGGGTTTCCTTTATGGCCAATAGGTTGTTTATGTCCTATTCCATAATGTGTTCCTGCATTGATAAAATTACTAGATCTTTGATCATATTGCGGACATCTAAAATCCCATGGGGAATTTACTCCATCCAATGGTTTGTCTTTTGGATTCTGCTCTTTAATAGCAATAGGATCAGAAAATCCAGACTTTGCAGTCTTATTTGTGGTTCTATTAGTTTCAGCAGCTGTATTTTTATATGACTGTACTGTCTTTGTGTTTTTCATATTATCCTCTTATAAAGATATAGGCTAAGAAAACGCCTGCAACTATATTTATCTATCAGATTTTATCCTGAAGCCTAGTCAACGGGCTGTTTATTAAACGCGGCATCTCTTTCAATAGCCTACACAAATTAATTTCTTGTTCCAAACTTTACATGATGACTTTTAGCTTTATTCTTTGCCACTTCTTGTTGTGAATGAATCTTTTCTGTTGTGTCTTGGTAAGACATTACTGAACCAGCACCATCAGCTGAAGATTCTGCTTTATGATGAACACCTTTTGGAAATACTGATTCATTTGATTTAGAACCTGCCCAAAATTTATGATCATCTATTCTTCTACCTTCTGAACTATGTCCAGGAGTATGTTTTGCCATGTGATTACTTGCCATAATACCCTCGTTTATTGTTGTTGAGGCATCATAGCCTCATTTTGTTGATCTTGTTGTTGACCTTGCTGTCTTTGATTTTGCATGCCACCCATTATCTCTTCAAGAAATTTGTTTGATTCAGATGTAAGTTTTGCGTCTGCTTTCTCTCTATCTTCATTCTGTTCTTGTTGTCCTTCCATCTGATCGAGTTTATTCTGCTTTAAGAATGTCTCGACTTCACCAAACTTTTGAATAGTTTCAACAAGTTGAGCAAGTGCTGCCATCTTTTCTTTTTGCGCCATTGCACGATTCTTTGTGATCATTGAAAGTCTTTCCTCAAATAAACCAATATTTGATTCTGCCCTTCCATGCCTTTCACGGGCATTAGCAATATTTAAGACGGCTTTACTTGTCATTTCACGCAGTTTAGATTCTTCAAACGCATGCTGGATATTGGTTGCTTCCGCTTGTACTGCAGCTGCCTGTTCTTCTTGTTTTTTGAGGTAAGGGATGATTTCGCCTTTACCAGTGATATTAAGTTTCGGAATAATCATAGATGCAGGAAATACTTCACGACCAAATGTTTGATTAATATCTAACATCTGTTGTGCTTGCAAGTTATTTTGCGTAGGAGTGAGATCACCTTCTTCAACAACAGTATTATACTTTGCAAACACTCGAGAATAGAAATGTGGACTTGGCTCTTCACCTATCATCATCTTTACTTTTTCAGCATTCCAATTATACATGGCATATTGAAGAAGTCTTTCTCCAAGTATTTTTAAAGCCTGATCCCATTGATCAAAGTACTTTTGAAATACCATCAGATTAGCATCTTGCTTTAAAAGTAGTGTAAGACTTGATATCTGTTTATCATTTTGACCAGACCAATTTTCAAGATCAATACCCGCTGTCTTAAAGATAAGATCACTCATCTGCTGCGCAAGTGCTAGATCAGATTCTGGTACTGCACTTGGTATAATCTTTTGACAATCAGTTAGTTCGAATCCATCATTGATAATAATATCCCAGCCTTGACCAGCTCTTTTTAGATTATCTTCGTTAGCTACTGCACCAACTTTACGCATCCATCCAGCATTAATTGTAGCTTCGCTGATATCATTATTTTGGATTATCTTGTGATTAAAAAGGTATTGAGGCGAACGCATTGTATATACAAGTGAACGTGATCTGAGGTCAAAATAATTACAGTGAGGATCATAATTCCAGTAATTCGGAATAAATGGGCACTCTGGACCATCCCAAAGAGGATTATCACCAATATACATTAATTGTTCATTCAGTACTGTTGCAAGTTTCCAGCATGGAGCTTCGACTGTGACCTCTTCCATATCCGGTATTGCATAAAGCAACTCTTCTAAGTGAGGATCACCACCTGCGAAATCAAAGAATTGGTTTCTCGATTTAGAATATAAACGTTTCTTTTTTTTACGCCATTTATACCATACATACGAAAGTACCATAAGGTCATTTCTGGCCATGTTATAATTTTCTGGTAGAAAGTAGAAGTTGCCATATCTTTGAGGAGTCCCTGACATAGGTTTAATTTGCTGAATCATATTAGGAAAACGAGATTCAGCTTCATGTTTTGAGATATATTCTTGGCACCAAACAAACTGTGCATCGCTCATATCAGGATTTCTAAAGTAAGGATCAACAAGAAAGCTGTTATATTCCCATACCTTTACTTTAAGTTGACCTTGAGCTGGATCATCTCCAGTGTAATCTAGATAAGGTTGTAAAAGATTGAGACCAGCCACGGCAGATAATTCACAAGATTTACTAAAAGCCTCATGTATACCTTCTTTTCGACAGTTATTCATGATTAATTTAGTATACTGATCAGTTGTCTGAGCATCTGACCCATCAGATGGTTGATAGATAATAGACTTTCGATGCTGTCTTTGACGTCCCGTTAGCATGTTTACTGGCTGCTGGACTAAGTTAAAATAATATTGATTGCTTGTATTGTTAGCAGTATTACCAAAATATCTGTTAACAAATGTTTGAGAACCTGCGTAGAATAATGTATCGATATTAGAATTATTCCATCTAGCTTGCTCAAGCGGCATGAATTTAGAATAGAGATTATCAAGCCATTGTCTAATATTGCCTTGTGATGGCTCAATATTATTATTCCAAGGGGGTAGGTGAGTAGAAATGATATCCTCCAGATACTAAATAACTGAAGATACAGTAAAATATTTATTATGACAATAGTCAATCTTTCAACGTTTCCGATAACCAATAACAACCACTAAACATTGCAATAATTTAAGTTTTGCTTATAAATATTGACTTTTTTGAAATGATCTTTAAAAATAAGATTATAAAAGTGGGCTTCTTATCCACAATCATAGCCATAAACGTTAGAAGCGTTTATGGCTTTTTTCATTTCTTATTTCGATAAATCAATAAATTCACCCATTATCTTCCTCTATTAGGATCAAATCGATTGCGTTTATAGTCTTCAGGATTATGATTATTTATCGTCGGCTTATTGATCTTATGTGACGCACATACATACCTGAGGGCATCACAGTTCTTTATTACCATGCCGTTTGCAACAAAGCACCCTGTTTCAGGAACAGAAATACAATACACATCCTCAAAACCATCTTCTTCAATTGACTTTACTTTTGAATAATTTCCTACATTCTTTTCCACAAACTTTAGACCTTGAATATTTGTTTGATTGATAATTTCCATTACACATAAGACATATTTTTTCTATATTATCAACACCACTTTTCCTTCTATTCATTGATTTGCATGCATTTGAACAAAATGTTTGATGGTATATTTTAGTTTTAGTTATTTTACTACACTCGATACAAATAACTTCAAATTCTTTTCTTGCATTCCATCCATCAATACCATGTTTTTTATGCCATTCTTTACCTTCAGCACTCGCATGCCATTCTTTCGTTAGCGGCCTTATTTCTTCACACAACTTACGTAACCTTTCCTTATTTTCAGGTTTACTAGCATGTAAACTTAGATGTTTATAAGCTAAGATCATTTCTAAATTTTTTATAAAATTATTAGACTTATTTTCATCAATATGGTGAATGTGATAACCTTTTGGTATATCTCCATTATAATATTTCCATACCCAAACATGAGCGCGTATTTTATTTTTTGATGTAGAAATCCAATAACCGGTTTTCTTGTCTAAATAAAACTTTTTTTCGAAATGTATTTGATGGTCCATATACTAATCATAACACAATATCTCATCATCTAACAAGAGGTTTTGTATCTCAATGAATCCACGCTTGGTATACACCTGATGATCGGGAGTTGCTCGAAGGATTTTACCATTTTCTAAAGTAAGTTTCATGATTTTTTTGTTTAGTCCTGTTTTTTGAACTTTGCTCGTATTATAATATTCAAAATTGCTTTTATTCCATGAAATTACACAACAGTTTTTTTCCTTATCTAGTCTCGTTATATTGTATAATCCTCTTGTTGTTAGAACGACAGTTTCACCAACTACACATGCGTGATCACCCTTTTTAACTGGAGCATCATCACCTTGTTGACTCTTTTTAATATCCCATACATAGTTTTGTATTTCTCTGATGAGGTTCTTGCACCTATCCAATATAACCAAGTCACCATTTGCCATTGCATTAGTCATCATACCAATACCGTTAAACACATCATTGTTTGCATCTACTGTTCGAATTGCACGCCTATTTAATTCTAATTTAAATGCTGCAGCACTTGGATCGACATAGATATGCTTCACGGTATATGGTTCTAAGAATTCTTGAACATCTGTTGCAAGTTCACTATTAAGCTTTTGTCTTCCTTGAGCTTTACAATCCCAAAAGTATTCATCTTCGACCCACATTTTACGTTGATATGGCGCATATTGTCCGGTACATACTCCAACTAACACACAAGCAAACGCATTGCTAGTTCCGTAATCGATTCCAGCTACCCAATAATCTGCTGATGCTGGAGGTTTTTTAACAACATGAATGGATGCATCAAAGAAATCAAATATAGCCCCTTCTGCTAAACACCAAAGTCCGTAATAATTACGCTTTTTAAAGACTCCGTTGGTGCTGTTTTTAAGACGGTCTTTATAATCTTGGTCCACGAATGGATTGTCTTCTAAAACAAAATGGAGATTATAGTAATTCTTATCTCCTGCAATACCAAGATCTATCCACTGTTTGATTTTATGATCTGGATATGTGGGGTTCATTGAAGCAATCCCTTTAGACCATGGGTTAGATAACCTAGTATCAATCATAGAAATGACAGAATCAGGGTATAGAGTCATCTCATCACAATAGACTAGACTAAATGTCTTTCCTTGAAATTGACCTATGCTACCCTCATCTTTGGCACCAAGTATTTTGATCTTCTTATCTTTAAACGTAAGAACTCTATTTCCAGGAGACCACGTACAAAATGGTTTGAATATTAGAAACTGAGGGCTTTCGAATAAAAGTTTGATTGCATTATCATAAATTGTTTCTGAAGTATGGCCGACCATGTAGATTTGAGAATCTTTACAAAGTTCAGCGTCAATCATAAATTTAAATAGAGTACCAACTGTTTTACCAGTTCTTACACTACCATGAGCAAAATTCCATTTCGCATTTGCTTCTAAGATAAATTGTAATTGCTTTTTTGATAGAGGATCAGCCATAATGTCAAATTATATTTACAAAATAATTTAGAGTCAATCATGAAAAACATAGCTAAATGTAAAATCTGCAAAAGTATTATAGAAAGTCTTCATCGCACTGACTATGTTACATGTAAATGTAATCAAATCGCAGTTTATGGCGGACCAGATCTTATGCAATGCTCAGCACTTGATTGGAGTAATTTCGTTAGAATCGATGACAAAGGCAACGAGATTATGATAAAAGTAGTAGATAGTAATACTCAGTCAGAATTAAAGAGTGAAGAGACGCCTAAAAGCTTTGCTAAACAAGATCTTTTACTATATCTCACGTCAATGATTGAGACAATTGATCGATTGCCTCATGGTGCTATGCAATCACCTATCTCTCATATTGATTTCATGTCTTTATTACTTGTGCTTTCTGCATGGCTTAAATCTGATTTAAAAGAGACTTGATCAATTAATGCTTTTAGCAATTCTTTAGATTCTTCAGATATAACTTCACCAATTTTCTGTTTTAAGAACGCTTCATGATCCATTAATTTCTTTCTAGATTCAAAATCTTTATTGATCTTATGCTCTACAATACTATCTTCCATACGAGCTAAATCTTTAAAGTAAACTCTTTGCCATCTTTGTGATGCGCCTTCTCTTACATTACTATTCTTATCTAAGTATTGTTCACCAATAATATACATACCTTGTTCATAATACTTGACAAATTCAGGTTTCTTTATCATAGTTTCCCATTCACTAAACAAAAAGCCTTTATTAATACTATAGAACTTACTAATGTGAAGAGGCTTATTGATCTTAATCCATTCAATCATTTCTTTGCCAAGAGCGATCATTTCATCTGGTGGTAAAGAAACAGTTCTAGGTCTGCCAGCTACCATAAAAAACCCTTTTGTGTAAATATTTTATTTTAATGCTCGTTGTAAACACAAATAAAATCAAGAAAAAAATGATTATTAAATAATTTTATTGATAAAAGAGTTAACATCAGATCTTTTTATGATGTAAGTTCCTCCTTTTCGATATGACTTCATCACCCCATTACGAAGCATATAATAAAAGTCGGTTTGTTTAATTTTAATCAATTTTATAGCTTCTTTAGCAGACATTTCATCATCAGCATAGACAGGTTTACCGTCGAAAAGAGATAATTTTCTTGTATATTTTGTTGCTACATAGTCGGCATAATCTTTGACTGATATAAAATGTTTATTTTTAACTAATCTACTTACAACTCTTCCACGTTTTATAACAGCGTAAATTGTTGCAGGTAAGACTGAAAACATATTAGCTACATGAGAAACTTTTTTATAATCATCTTCTTCAATCATATTAATTTAATCCATGGGGTTTAATAAAAAACTCTGTTCTAGGAATTTCATCATAACATTTTTTTGCTTTTATTGAAATTATTTGTTTATCATCTGAGTAAAGAATTTCATTTGCTGCATCCAGGTAAAACTTGATAAGATTGTCAATATCAGGTTTAGAGTTTGCATGTAATATCAAAGAGCCATCAGCAATAGCCTTAATTTCGCGTTTACGGAGTTTTTTAGGGTAAGGCAGATAAAATGTCATTTCAATATCAAAAGAGTCTGCTATAGCCATTTCTGTCAGTTCAGATTGATTTGTTTGTGAAATCATGGATCTCAATAAAACTTTGGTTAAATTTTCTTCCTGCTTTTGCTTGCTGTACATCATCACATTGCCTTGAATAACTGCAGCTCTTGGTCTCATTTTTGAGATCGGTATTCCATGAAGAATGAATTTCATTTTCTATCCTTCCAGTATTTTTCATAAAAATAGTTAATATTCATTCCTTTGACTTTCTCATATAATGTTTAAATAATTCTTCATACTTATTATCTTTATAGTAAAGTTTATCATTTCCAATTTCAATATATTCAATATGAGTTCTTGGTTTTGATGATATTTTAAATTTAGTCCAATTTTCTTTTATGTATTTTTCGGCATCATATTTTCTAGTCAAAATCAAATCATTCAAATCATTACTTTTTTTTGTTATTTCTTTTGATTTATCTTCCTTCTTTGTATTAGGCTTCCATTCTTCCAGAATGAATCGTCTGAGGCAGCCAACTCTATTTTGCACATCAGTAGTGGCAATAAACTCTTTATAGCCTAGAATAGCTGATTTTAGAACTTCTATAGGCTTTTTGATGTAAGCATCTATAGACATCTTACTTAAAGTAATGCCTAATTCATCAAGCATCTTAATCTTTTCTTCATCTTCAAGAGAAAAAGAAACAACAACAACATCTTTTTTTGGTAGGTCATTTGTGTCTTTTATGCAAGCAGACTGTTGTTGTTTTTCTTCTATGTTATCTAAGTTCTCTATATGTTGCGTGGATTCACGTAGTCTGCCTACGTGAACTCGCGTAGTCTGCCTAATTGTTTTCACGCATAATTCTTTTTTTGAATATTCAGTTTTATACCAATTATGTTTCAAAGATTTTAACCTACGGACTCGTCCGGAAAAAGAGACTTCTTCGATTAACTTCATTTTTTTGAATTTGGTAATGTAAAAAGATATCCGAGATTCAGATAACTCCATTTGATTAGCTAAATAGGCATTGCTAGCAAAACAGTAATCAGGATCACCCGAATCTAGAGAATCGATCATGGCAAGTAAGAATTGCTCGATTTTTGTTAATCCAAGTTTAGATAGTTCAACTGGAATCCAGTAACCTGTAAATTTTTGTGAAGGGGATGGATTCATTTTTTTGTCCTTTTTTTGTAAAAGGAACAACATGAAGAGAAGAAATCTTGACTAAATAAATTTATACTATTGTATAAAAACCACACTTATGCTAGTATTTTCATATTCGCTTTGAAAATCCTAGCATTTTTTGGGAGATTTATTTAATCTTAAATTGTAAACTTCATGTCATTCCTGTTGTTTATAACTCTGAAAATGTGCTGAACCCCATCTAAATGGTTTAGATGGGGTTTTTTTTATTTCATGTCACGAACATAAATCTTCTAATCGATATTCTCAAGTTTTTTTTTGATTTATAATTTTCCAGAACTTCTCTTCGTCAATCAAGATTCTTTTTCCGCCTTTTATAATTGATGTGGAGAAATTATTTAATCCTAATGTCGAATCGTATATAAGTTTTCTAATTGCAGATTCCGAATGTGGCCAACATTTCAATTCTTCACACTTTTTAGCAAATTGTTTTACTGTTAAATGCATAAATTTACTTTTAAAATTCCTTTTTTACTTGTTCATTTTTTTTTACCTTTCTCTTTTCTGTGGGCCATTCATCATACCCAACCTGTCCATTAGTGGCATTAAATACGCGTTTTTTATATTTAGTTCCAGACAATAGCCATCCGTGTATCGTTTGTGATATGTATTGAGGTGTATAATCAATCATTTCAGCAAAGTCGTTATTTGAAATCCTATTAATATGTAAATAATCTCGTAATTCCATTTGATAATCTCCTTTTTTTACCAATATACACATATGTTTACTTTTTTTCAAGAAATAAAAAAAACACATTTTTATTGCATGAAAATACATAATCTGTTATATTTTCATTATAGCAAGTCGATCCCTGGTGACTAGGCCATCAAACTTAGCAGGTTGAGCGTACGAGCTAAAATTATTTAAACAAAACGTAGTGAGTTGATTATATGAATAAATATGCAGTAACAACAAATGAATGCGATCTTGGAGTTTTCAATGCTTCATCAAAAAATGAGGCTATTGTAAAAGGATTGAGAGATCTTGGATATACTTCAAAACAAGTTAAAATTAAGAACGGTGAAATTCAATATTTAAACGAATCGTTAAAAATTTTCTTTGTCGATAATCCAATAATGGCTTATCGTATGAGTAATGATTAAATGATGCCCTGGGTATAACACCAGGGCAACAAACCTTAACTTTAGGAAGCATACGTAATGAGAGAACCTATGCTAATCCTACAATAATTAAATGTATAATTGAAGGAAAGAAAAAATGATTGAATTAAGAGATTATGATCTAGAACAATATTGTGAGATGCCAGAAAGATGCAATAATTGTGATGAAAAAGATGATTGTATTGATAATCTTGAAATGAATCTGTTTGGATTGATAGATATTTTATACCTACAAAAAACAGAAATAAGCAATTTAGAAATAGACGATATCCTTTCAAACATGATTGACAACTTACGAAACATAAAACATGTGAATAGAAAAATGCCTTCAAATTTACCTGAAATATTAAGGAAAGTATCATGAGTTCAACATTACAAAAAATTGATTACATAAATAATGAATTCTCTCAAGAAAAGCTAGATTTGCTTAAGAATACAGTTTGCAAAGGTTCTAGTAACGATGAATTCCAGTTGTTTTTACACGTATGTAAGAAAACTGGACTAGATCCTTTTATGAAACAAATTTATAGTATTCCAAGGGGCGGACAAAGGACAATACAGACTTCAATTGATGGACTTCGATTGATTGCAGAGCGTACGACTAGATACAGCCCTGGAAGAGAATCTACCTATGTTTATAAAGAAAATGGCGAACTCATATCAGCAACATCTTATATAAAAAAGATGACAGCGGATGGAACATGGCATGATGTATCAGCAACAGCATACTTTGAAGAATATAATCAGCCAAATAATCCATTTTGGAAAAAAATGAAACACGTAATGATTGCAAAATGTAGCGAAGCTATCGCATTAAAGAAAGCTTTTCCAGCTGAAATGTCTGGCGTATATAGCGACGATGAGATGAATCAAGCTGATGTAAAAGTTGTGAAAATAGAAGAAAAAACTGAAGATACTATATCAAAAGAACAAGCTTTTACACTTGAAAGACAACTTAATTTAGTGCCGGACTATAAAGACCAAGTGATGACATCTTTATATAATTCAGTCAAAATATCTGACTTAGAAAAACTTCCGATTAAATTATTCGATCGTATTATTCTAGCGGTGCAAAGAAAAATAGCTGATCAAGAACTAAAACTTACACAAAAAGAAATGTATGAGATTGAACATAAAAAGGATATAGAATGAGTTTTCAAGAAGTTATGATAGAGCAAGGATCAGATGAATGGTTAAACTTGCGTAAAAATAAAATAGGGTCAAGTGATGCTGCAGTTATAATGAAAGTTTCAAAATGGGATACACCATATAGTTTATGGTGTAAAAAATTAGATTTATTGCCACAACAAACAGAAAACTCAGCAATGACAAGAGGTAAAATCTTAGAGCCAATAGCTAGAGAAAGACTTGAACAAAAACTTGGTGTAACTCTTTTACCAAAAGTTTTTATTAAAGATTTTATGATTGCATCACTTGATGCAATAGATTCAAGTAACCAAGTGATTGTTGAGATAAAACACCCAAACATTAATGACCATAGGTTGGCTATGGATAGAATTGTTCCAGATCATTATTATCCACAACTTCAACATCAAATGTCTGCCTTAAATGTTAATGAAATGTGGTATTCAAGTAATCATGATATTGGAACGGCGGACTTTATTGTGAAAAAAGATGAAGAGTTTTGCGATATAATGCTTACTTTAGAAAGACAATTTTTCGATAATTTGCAAAATTTTGAAAGTCCTAAATTATGTGACAAGGATTATTTAGAAAGAACTGATGCAGAATGGCTTGAAAAAGTTTTACAATGGAAAAAAATAAATGCAAATATTAAAGAACTTGAAGAACTAGAAAATCAATTGAAAAAAGATATTATGACTATGACAGGTGGTAGAAATACGAAAGGAGCCGGAATAAAGGTATCATCTTCAACTCGAAAAGGAGCAATTGATTATTCATTAATACCTGAACTTATGAATGTTGATGTAGAAAATTATAGAAAACAAAAAATTATCGTATGGAAATTATCCGAAATATGATAACAATAAATTTAAAAAACTACAACACAAGGCAAATGTATGGTAAAATCTATTTTTTATGTGCCTGTCATTTTGTTGCTGTTATCCATGCTGGCTTTATATTATTGCTGGATGAGTGGAGATGTAGAAGATGGAAAAATCATTTTACACTATATTGAAAAAATTGAAGAGGAGATGATCAAATGATATTTAATATTTTATATTTTTGTTCAATGTTTACATGCGTACTTTTACTCGTATCTTCTTGTAATAAATTTGAAAATGATGAAGCAAAAATTGTCATAGAAGATATTGAAAAAATTCTAGAAATGCAAGATGAGAAATTAAAATGAAAGGATTATTGATTTCTTTATTTCTTATTTTATCATCTTGTACATTAAGTTTTCAGAATATTAGTACTCATGGCGTTGCAAACGATCTTGTTGATGAGAATCTCACTACATCTCCAGACATTAAATCAAACATTGAATTACCTAAATTACCAATTTGAGGTCATATGAAAGAATCTAAAGGTAAGAAAAAAGTCGAAAAAGTTATAATGTCTATTGACAAGGAAAAATCCATTGTGGATAATATGAGTAAAAAGGCTCATAATGAAAAGAAAAATGATAGAAAGAAAATGTGAAAACTGTGGGATCGTTAGCTCTATAAGAGCTGATGGAGCGGGTAAGAAATGTAGACCTTGTAGAGCGAAGGAAAATAGCAAAAATAAATTACCGAAAAATATCAAAGGAAAATGTTTTGGTAATTTAAAGGTTATATCCCTATCCCATATAAATAAAAGTGCATATTGGAATTGTTTATGTATTTGTGGTCGTAAATGCATTATCCATTCAACTCGATTGACTACGAATAAAACAAAATCATGTGGTTGTATTGTAAAGACTCAAGAAGGGAAATCAAAGTGCTCAACATATAGATCATGGGATTCTATGATTCAACGCTGTTATGATAAATCTGTTGCGCATTTTAAATGGTATGGAGCAAAAGGGATAATTGTTTGCGATAGATGGAAAAATTCATTTCTTAATTTTTTAGAAGATATGAAAGAAAGGCCTTTAGAAAAAACTTTAGATAGAATTGATTCTTCAGGAAATTACGAATTATCGAATTGTAGATGGTCCTCAGTTAAAGAACAAGCAAATAACACAAAAAGTAATTTTAAAATTTCATGTTTTGGAAAAACACAAACATTGACTCAATGGGCCAACGAATATAATATTTCCTGGTCAACTTTAAGAAAAAGAATTATAACTTTAAAATGGTCAATTGAAAAATCAATTTTAACACCAGTAGGAAAATATGCCACTAAAAAAAGGTAAATCTGAAAAAATCATTGGTCAGAATATTAAAGAAATGGAAAAATCTGGAAATAAAAGAAGTCAAAGCATTGCTGCGGCATTAAATGAAGCAAGAGAATCGGGAGCTAAAATTCCTAAAAAAGGAAAAAAGTAATGATTGATCTAATTCGTAAAATAAAGAAAGAATTTAGAGAAACAAAAGAAATGCCATCAGACATAGATTTAAGAGTTCGTATAAAAAACAATTCAAAAAAGAGAAAAAATAATGGATAAGCTGATCAAAAAAGTTGACAAAGATGTAAAACACAATAACAAGAAAATGGCTGAAAAGGACATTAAAGTTCTTTTGAAGAAAGACAAGATTCAAGACAAAAAAGTAGAAAAATACGATAAGATGAAGAAGTGCTAATCTGCATCTATTCTTTATTTGCAATTCAATGTGCAATTTTAGCAGTCGTTATTTCATCCACAATAACAAATAAAAAATAATACTGCTAAGTTGCAAGTTTATCAAAAAATTCTTTTATACGAGATTCGCACTCGTCGTTCAAAACCATTTTCATTACAATAAATTAGTCTGCGTGCTGCTGATCTACACTAATAAAAGTTGATGTTTTAATGCCTTTTTTCGATTGCTGTAAAGGGCAGTTTATTGCAATACAATCATTATTTTACTATTTGTTTTGTTAGTTTTTTTTTGAATTTATATAATAACCATTCTTTCAGCACCATTTTTAATTCTGTCATCATTATGAAAATAAATCATTGTTGTCTTTGGATCGGAGTGTCTTGCCATTGCTTGCGCTTGAATAAGAGTTGCTCCATTCGATATGCTTAAGCTTATTGCTGTATGACGAAGTGAATGCGCGGTAAGTCTTGAGTCATTAATATTTATCTTCTTCAACGTCTCTTTGATTATAAAACTGATCATTCTTTCAGATAAACTTTTTCCTTTACATCTGTTAGACTCTACAGAAAATAATGGATCATTATCTTTTAGCTGTCCCCTAGTAATTAGGTATCTTCTCAATGGATCTAAAGCCTCCCCAACAAGTAAAACAAAGTCGTCTTTTGAATCGCGACCTTTTCCTTGAACATTTAAAATTGCTTCTCCATATTTTTGCCTTAGGTCTCCTATTGTCGCTCTAGATATTTCTACAGTGCGAAGACCTGTTCTTACAAGTAAATTAAATAAGGAGTAATTTCTTAAACCATCGCTTGACGATAGATCAAAGGTAGATAAAGCCTGTCTTATTTGCTCTACAGTTAAACAGTCTTTCCTAAAACCTTTTGGTGTCTGTAAATTTTTTACACCCTTAGTTATGTTTTGGAATATCTTATTAGATTCAAGCCATCCAAAGAATATCTT
>LDNN01000003.1_pt2 | contig 37003 bp, 50 predicted proteins | sample 350691 | NCBI WGS metagenome assembly LDNN01 (sample SAMN03646984, study PRJNA283341) | glacier metagenome | biome: Icesheet; feature: ENVO:00000133; material: cryoconite; isolation source: sample CY1 0.2 micron filtrate containing viruses sediment from cryoconite holes ...
AGCGTCGCGCTGGAGGATGTCGCCGTCGATGTCCGACCGAGCATCGAGTACAGCTATAATGCCGTTCAGCTGCTCTACATCGATAGCACGAGCGGCCTGCCCGCCACGCTGAGCGTGCTGGACGGCAGGCTCAACGCCAACAAGAGCCAGGGGACGGCACCCTTCCCCTATCGGCTGTTGCGCAAGGATCTGGGCAACCTGCAACTGTCGGGGTCCGAGGCGGCGACGATCGTCAATGCCTATCTCGCCCAGTATCAGAATGGTGGCTATAAGATCAGCTTCACGCTGGCGGGGGTGCGTGATGCGGTGGGCAACCCGATCCCGCTCTGGCAGGTGCGCGCCGACCGCAACATCGCCGTGCCGTATCTCGCCTCACTCGCGGCGGTCCTGCCATTGCAGACGATCCCCAACCTGACCAGTTTCTACATCTTCGCGACGACCTATGACGAGCAGGAGGGCCAGACGCCGACGCTGACGCTGGAATGTAACACCTTCACCGACTCGGCGGCGTACCTGATCACGCGGCTGCAATATGCCGCTGATGCTGAGGCGCAGAGCCAGAAGAGCACGGCGACGATCCAGCAGGTTGGCGCGGCGGAGACGGGCTTCTGCGGCGGCGGCTGGGTGGCCACGGGCGCAGGGCAGATCTACGAGGTTGGCGTCAATTTCAAGACGGTCATGAGCGGCACGCCGAGCGCCATCACGCTCGGCGCCCTCGCCTCGCTCAATGTGTCGGCGATCGGGGCGGTCCAGCTCACGCAGTACGGCTTTCAACTTGAGGTGGTGTCGGCGGGGGCAGGATCCGTCTATTGGCGTGGCAAATATACCACGGTTGGGAATTAAGTTATGATCCTCGCACACGATGAGGTCCACTATCAGCAGCGCTGTGACAGCCCAGGCTGCGGCGTGACGCATGACGACGCGCCGATCAAGGCCATCAGCGTCACGCCGGAGATGCTCGTCCTCCCAGCGTGCCCCGGCTGCGGGGCGGTCGAGGTGCTGCGTCGGCACTATGCGTCGCACGAGCTGGGGCACGCACCGCACCCCGACAGCCTCGTCGGCACCGTCTTCGCCGACACGGGCGGGGTCGTCAGCGAACATACCGTCGGCTACCACCTCGAACCGCACGCGCTCACCCAGCGACGGCGCATCCATGACCTGGCGGCTCACCCGCTGCTCCACGGGTCCTAGCGCCACCATACGCTGGTAGCTGATTTCTGAGCGCCCAGCGTGGGCGCAGATCGTCGCTGAAGGAGAAATCAATGACTGAGAATACGGCGGATGTTGGCTCCGCGCGGTCGGAGCGCCTGATCGGCGAGATGGCGACCGAGATGAACCACGCGGCGTCGATGGCGACCGAGAACTCCAAACAGATCGCCAATTTGACGACGCTGGTCAATGTCGTTGCAAACTCGATCAGTAACCTGGATAACCGCGTCAAGCGTCTGGAAGATCGCGACGACGCCGAGACGGTGGCCGTCACACGCCAGGCCGACGCCAGCGCCAGCGCCACCGTGGCACGCATGGAGCAGAGTGGCACGCGCGTGCAGGAGTGGATCATCGCAGGGCTGGGGGCGGTGGTGATCGTCCTGCTGCAATTTTTTCTAACACATCTACACTAATGGTTGCTATGCATCACAATCGGAGACTATCATGCACACACCGTCCGATCGTTTAAGACACGTCCACGATACACGTATCGCTGTCACTTCGGAGGAATGCACGCCGCCCCATCCACCGCGCATTGAAACCCCCGAATACCGCAAGGCGCATGATTTCCTCATCAACACCAAGGGCATGGGCTGTCAGGTCTGTGATGTGACGAAGAAGACCCTCAAAAATGCGGCCAAGAACCCGTTCGGCGCTAAGCAGATCGAGAGTCACCATTTTCCGTTGGAGCGGTCACTTGTTGATGCCTGTGATCCGGTCAAGGTTCACGTGACCTTTCCCCAGGTCTACGATCAGGCCACACTGCTCCAGTTCGTCGACTCCCCCGCCAACCTGATTATTCTCTGCGATGTGCATCATCGTAGCGTCGAACACGGTATCCACCACCTCGTCACCCAAGATTTCGCGATACAGCAGTATCTCTGGGATGGGTATGTCGTGGCGGCGGAGGCAAAAGATGTCGCCGTCGTTGCAGCAGCAGACGAACTCATTGAGCGCCTGCATGGCGAAGAACCCAACGAACCTGCCGCATAGCCGAACACAACAGTAAGCAGTCGAAAGGAGCCATCATGGCGTTTTTGACCACTCTCAACCAGCGTATCGCAGTCGTGCTCACTCGTGCGGTCGGCACGATGTGGTGCGCTTACGCCTTCGTCATTTTGGCCCTGGCGGGGTTTCCTGGATTGGGTGCGTCACCAACGCAGTACGTGCAGTGGACCAGCCAAACGCTGATCCAATTGGCCATGTTGAGCGTCATCATGGTCGGCCAACAGATCCTCAACATCACCCAGGCCGAGCACCATGCGCAGAATACACAACTGCATCAGCAGTCCCATGCCATGCACGCACAGAGCCAGGCGATGCACCTGGAGCACCGCGACGCGGCGGATCAGATCGCTGGTCAGATCACCGCATTGCGGGCGCAGGTCGCCGCGCTCGCGGTTGTTCCCGCGCCGCTCACGATGCCAACGACGGAGGCAACCTCATGACGATCAGACGCCTGGTGCCCAACGCGCACCATATCTCAGAATTCCATAATGGCTACCATGGCACCTGTACGCAGACCAGCGCGGCAATGTGCCTCGCCTCGGCATTGGGCACCCCGACCGATCATGACGGCGTGGTCAACCTGATGCTGGCGATGACGCACAGTATGCAGCAACACGGCACGGCGTCCAGCAATGGTGCAGCGACGGTGGCGGGAATGGCCGAGGAGGTACGCCAACGCGGCGGGCAGCTCCTGGTCGAGTGGGATTATGAGGAGCCGCTTAGCCAGGACTGGCATAGCCTCGTGAGAGATCATGCGGGCATCCATCCCATCCTGCTCCAGGTGGCAAATGCGCAGGGCTTGTACGACGCGGGCGGCCAGGCAGAAGATCAGGGCGTCCACTATCACGCGATCGCTATCATGGGGCTGGCGGACAATGGCTATGTCGTCGGCGATCCGAACAACGCCGCAGTCGAACAGGCCTTTGATGTGTATTCCTACGCAGCGCTGCTCAACGCGCGGCCCTGCGGCCTCATGATGCTCGACGCGAAAGGATCGGTACACGCTATGCCCATACCAACCGGCTGGAATGACGATGGCACCACGTTAACTGCGACGAACGGCAAGACGCTGGTGCATGGCTTCCGTGGCGTCGTCCTGGCGGCGCCAGGATGGGCAGCGGATGATGTGCCGCTGGAGGAGGAGCGTGGTTTCGCCGCCAATGTGGCGCGCCAGATCACCGATTGCCATGTGCTGCATTGGGATGGGCAGCAGGCCTGGGCGGCACCCGCTGGGCCAGAATTCCTGGCGGCGGAAGCGGCCCTCTACGAGGAACGGATCAAGACGAGCGCCCTCAGCGCACAGCTCGCGGCGGCCCAGGCGCAACCAGCGCCGAGCGATTCCCATGCGCAGAAGGCGCTCGCCGCGTTGGCCGCACTCAAAGACGCGATCAATAGCTAGCACCGATCATCAGACAAGGAGCACTCCAGCCATGCAGACCACCTCCGCAACCGTCACCCTCGTCTCACTACTGGTCACGATTGTCCTGCCGTTCGCGGCGTCCGTCGCGGCGATCCTCTTTAAGCAGATCGAGAGCCGCCTGCCCGCCGCACGTCGCGATCAGGTCTCGGCGTTGCAGTATGATCTCAGCCAGCTGGCGCGCACGATCGTTGCGGGCGTCGAGCAACGCAACGCGACCGCCAAACTCGATAACGCGGGCAAGAAAAGTCTAGCACTCGACACGATCACGGCGTTGCTCGCGCAGCACCATATCGTCGTCCCCAGCGGCATGCTCGATCTCCTGATCGAATCGGCGGTCGCCGAGCTGCCGAAGCTGCTGCCCCCTGCGCCAGCGCTGTCGGCGATCTGATCATCTTGCGCAGCACAAGGCCCCCCGATCCATCATGGATCGGGGGGCCTCTTTTTGTGGGGATCGTGCGACACCCAACCTCAATGGGGCCACCAACACAGATCCGGCGTGCGGTCACGACACCGATTGATGCCACATAAGAGATAGCCCCGCCGATGATGGCGGGGCTATCGTTCGCTCATATGCTCAATGCGGATGTAGCCAAGTTCCGCATCTTATGACACTCTGTGTGTTATCGGGATGATTCGTGGTAGGGTGTGACGAGCTCTTCAAATCGCCATACCTTGTCAGAACCTGCTTTCTCACACGCGAGGGTGGCACGAAACGTTGTGTATTCTAAGCTATACAAGTCCTGTATAGCTTCGATTTTGACGATATCGGTTCGCCACGGTTCACGCAGTTCTGGTAGCGAAATGATCATCAACCGATGTGCGGTTGTCCCAATATGTATTCTGACATCTTCATTGCCAGAATACATCTGGATCGTTTGACCGTTAACGGTGAGTGATCCGTGGAGTTCTCCGACAACGTACTCGCAACGTGATTCTATCGTCGCCTTCTGTTCTCCGAATATGCCGTGTTGATAGTAGAGCTTGATTGTCGGGCAATCCTGGAATCGCTCAACAAATTCTTCGATCGTCTCGATGGTCATGATAGCTAGTCCTCTCCTCGCTGCTCACGAGCGATATCAGCTCACACTGCCGACGAGTGGCATGATATCGATGGAGTACAAGCACATCAGCTAGCTCGTCTCGACTGTCAGCAGTGAACGTGACTGGCTCTGTACCACGCTTGCCACTATGACATACGTATTGCGGTAGTCCGTGAAAATCATGCTCACCTGTCGTATGACGGATCATGATATCAAGGCCCGTCGCCTCTGTCTCAAAGGTCAATGCCCCATCCCACTCAGAAAACGGTATACGTGTCGCCATTGTTGCTATTCCCCTCTGCTGCTATTACCGCCAGTATCCGACTGTCGATCCCCTAATCGGGATTGTTGCATCACATAGGCTCGTGCGGTGCCACTCTTGACTTGCTAAGTATGTGATAGTTTTATCTATCTGTTTCTTGAGATAGGTATCGCGTTGCGAAAGACCGTACTGAGGCAACTACACCTCGGTACGGTCCCTCTACTATTACAATTCGTTTTGCAAAAATGTTATGTACTTTTCCCCATCATCCGTATGGGGAATAACTTCGAGCAACCTCGGTGCTCGATCGTTACTGCTGGTTGAGTCATACAGCAGCCGTGTCACCTCTCCTCGCTCCTCATGATATAACGTTGATGACTCACTAGCGTAAGTGTCATCTTCTTCATCAAGAAACCGCCAAAAACTTGCGACAACTTCTTTATGCTTCCAGTCAGCATAGATCGTGACTCCTATCTTTCCATCAACTACCCAGAAGTCTTTGGAATAATGAAAGCTAGGATCTTGGTAGTGATTCCCGTTGAACTCAGGTGCATCTGCCCACCATTTAAGTCGCACCGCTGCGGAAAAAAGGCGAAGCCCTTCACTACCAAGAATGGACTCAATAAGTCCGTACACATCATCAAATTTCTGCTCTGCCATTGTCTATACTCCCGCTGCGTCACGTCGTTCGTCCCAGATCACTTCAACGATTGTCAGGTTAGCCGTATGAAACACTCGATGAATGACGTACCGTCCATATCCAATGATTGCCAGCGTGCCAAGGATCGTCAAATCTGAGCTACGCTGTGCTAACATCACGCGCTTTTTTTCGCCGTTCACATCAAGAACGGCTTGTGTTTCCCCGGCAAACATGATCGTTGCATCATGTTTTTTCATGACGACCTTTGCAAGTTGCATGACGTTTTTATCCTCTGCTGGTGCTAGTAGTCTAGTAGTCTAGTAGTTACGAATAGGTACGCCACACTCGTCACAAAGAGATGTGGGATGTTCTAGCTCGCGCATAAATGCCTCATGTCGCTGAGCCAATTCAGGACCGCCACCTTTGAGATCAGGATGCTTACTGGCACAGCCACCACAGAGAAAACGCATCATGGTGTCCTTCTCGCCCGTGTCAGGGTCAGTATCAAGTAGGATACTGAAAAATCCTAGCTTCATGATTTCACGTTCTGCTGCTTCAGTTGGCATCTGCTCAGGCGGAATAGCATCTGGTGTCATGCCAGTGTGATCCTGGGTTGATTCCTGATGTAGTTTCTGTGCCGCCTGCACCAACGCGTCACGGCGTTGCTCTGGGCTGAGCAAATGTATCCAATATCGATCGGCGGGAGTCAGTCTGCCGAGCCGTACCCGATCGGTTTCTGGTTTTGGTTTCATTGCATCCTCCATGGATCAATGTCATGTTATTGTGCAATCGTGACACTAGTCTAGGCCGAGTGCGATGTAAGTCTGGTAATTAATACCAAGAGCGATGTAACTCTGGCGTATCTTCTCGGCAGTACGAAGTATCAGTGCGACCTCATCATCATAGTCTTCGTCGCCATCGACGAGCCAAGAAATGATCTCTTGTGGTGAGGCCGCTTCGGTAATTTGATAGATAGCGGCGATGAAGATGTTTTTCTCCATGATCTGCTGAGCATCGTGGATGCTGATATTAGGTAGCAACAGATTCAGCAGATCGTTTGCAGCTAATTGCGTGGTGGCGATATCACCCATCGTGGTGAATCCCCTCAGGTCGACGACCGGAACGCTGTGGATCTCGGTTGTCAGCAACGTCGAGAGATCAGCTCGCGTGATGGTCGCAAGTGAGGCCAGCGTCACTGCCGGTTGGACGGTAATAGTGAGACTGTCCTCCAGCAGAGTGTCGGCATGATGCGCTGGCATCAGCGCGCGCAACATCTTGTGCGCCGCAAGGATATGGCGTAGCTCGATGTGCTGACCATCGCACACCACGTCGATCGCTGGTCGATCATCACGATTGATCGGACAGGCCGCGATGACAAAGATCGGGAACGGTTCGCCATTCTCGATGGGGCCGTGTGATACGGTCGCGATGACATTCCCGTCACGGTCGATCGTCCAAGAGAAGCGACCGTTGGCCGTTGTGACGACAACGTTATCATCGATCACGGTCGGTGCGTCAATGCCGACGAAAGGGGAGTCCGTCATCGCGTCCATTGCGCGATACAGCGCAACAATCAGATCGGTGGTAATGGGACGACCCGTGGTGATGGCTTGTTCAATGACCTCGCCAGAGCGCAGTGCCCAGCCGTGGCGGAAGGCACGACCAAGGCGCAATGCGGCGGTCAGTTGCTCTGATGTGTATGTGTAATCCATGTTCATGTTCATGTTCATCTTTTTCTTCTTTCGTTTTTAGTTATCGCTGGTGCCAGCAGTCATATCTTCCCAGAACGTTGGCTCTCTGCCCTGATCTCGAATGACATCGAGATCAGCTTGACGACGATCGTCCATGAGCTTCTTGCGACTTTGCTCATAGGCACGATCGGCTTCTACTTTCGCCACAAGTTCCTGATAGACTGGCATGGCCTTCTCAGCCTCGTTTGGCTCGGCATAGTCACAATACCAGCCATTATCTTGTTCTTCGCCGTCACCTGGCACATAGCCGCAGTCAATGCAGACGAGTACCTGATCATACTCATGCTTGCGATGAGACGGCATACTGAGAACAGCGAATGAACCGATGCGCTCTTTACTACTGCTAATGCCCACTCTGACGACGGGCCGCTTCGTATCGACTAAGGCTTCGGCGGCTTTCTCTGCATCACGCTGTGCTTTGTCAACGATCTGTCGTATTGGCTTTTCGAGCCTCTCGGTGAGTTGTTGGTTAGCAATGCTGACGGTGCTATTGTACTCTGTACCATACTTTGCGCGCACCAATGGCAGTGTCACGGAGCGATGAATGAGAATCCCATAATCGGCTGGAATGCTCCCATTCCATGATGCGACCAAAGCATCACACAGTGGTTGCGCTTGTGGCAACATCTCCGCAACGATGGCTTTCCATGCGGCATCAGGGTCTTCGCGGCGTTGATTCTGTTTCCATTTTCCCATTGTCGTATCTCCCTTTCTTCTCTTGCATGGGTACATTGTACCCGATTGATACAGAAATAGCAATACCTCATAGTCCCAGTTTCGTGACGACTCCCCATGCATGAATGCAGGGGCTTCTAGGCCGAAGCCAAGCACGCTCGTCCACGTGCTAAGATGTTCAGAGACCCGTTCAGGTCTCTGCCGATGACCAGACCACAGACTAAGCAGTAAAAGAACTCCTCCAAGCACATTACTCAGGCGTCATCGTCGACCACCTCCCATGCCTCGGAGAAGGCGCGATCGGCGAACATCTCGGCAAGGCCACTGATCTGCTTGAGGCGCAGCACCTCATCGGCATCCATGCCCAGCTCACGGGCGATCCACTCGTCCGAATGGTTGCGCCGCGCCAAGTCGACGACGATCTCACTCAACGCCTGGACCTGATGCTTGCCGCGCGCCCGATTATGGCGGATCGTCGCCGCCACCCGATCGCCATAGTCCTCGCGGTCGGGACGAATGATCGTCACGGGTAAATAGCCATGCACACGTGCCCGCACCTTCTTGCTCGTCGTGCCGACACGATGCCGATGGAAGCCATCGACGACCTCATAGCCCCCACCCTCAGGCCAGGCGACGATCGGCTGGGTATAGCCGTCGGCGGTGATCGAGCGTTCCAACAGCTTCATCTCCGGTGGCGCGACCTTATTGGGGTTGTAGTCATTGGCATGGATCGCATCGGATGCGATCCAGATCACACAATCGACTGGCTCGGCATGGAACGGGCTGACGGCATGCAATGCCTGTTTGATCTGGTTGATCGTGGCGATCGCATCGGCGGTCTCCATCTGGGCGATCGCCGCGCACAGCGACTGGGCCTGGGCGACGATCGCGTCACTCGCTACAAAATGCCCCATTGTGCTCTCCGTTTCTCCATCAACCGCTGATAGTTGGCGTAGGCATGTGATTTTTGCTGGCTGAAGCTCAGCCCCTTGGCCCAGTGGTCGTTGCGTAGCAGCATCTTGCAGATGCGTCGCCAACTCGGCGTCTTCTTGGCCGCCTCTTCCTGCGGATCGGCTTCGTCGGGGATGCCATCTGGATAGCCACGCTCCTGCCACCAATGCACGAATTGCGCGATCTTATTACTGAAGTGTTGACGCGTCTTGGGCGGCAGACTCTCTAATAAGAGCAGCGCAAAGGTCTGCCACGTATGCTCATCAGGTTTACTGATGTGGCCATACCCCGATACATTGCCCTGCTGTTGCACGTATTCGGCACCCGAGTTCGCGCCGTTGACGCGCGCGACGACTCGCGCCCAGGTCTCCGGCTCGATCAGATGAAAAAGCCAGAGGCCGCGCCGCTGGTCATCGCCATAGGGCTGGCAGATCCGCATCTGCGACAACGTCAGCCCCGCCTGATACATCCGATCATACAGATGGTTGTAAGGCCTGCCTGTGCGCCCGAAGTAGGTCCAGAGGTCGTCGACCTTCCAGTCATAGATCGGATAGCAGTTCCAGAGTGCTTTGCCCAGATAATTCGTATGGCGGAGGACGGTGCCGTCCTCCTCACGCCACTTCACGCCGTGGCCCGCGATCGTGCGCCAACGGTTGAGGCTCTCATCGGCGCGGATGCCGACGAAACAGGCGGTCAGTTCACCGTCGCTATACCACTGCCCGAAGGCGAGCACGAATTCCTCGAACTCCATCTCCGCACGAAAGAACGGGAACGTGGTCGCGTCGGTGATCGCCAGCGCGGATGGCTGGCGTATCCACGTCGCCGCATGGCCTGGCTCCCAGCAGACCCAGTGCGTCTCGAACATGGAGACGGCATTGCGCAGGTGCAGCGGTAGGGCGACCCAATAGGGATCGATCAGATCCTGATAGAGCGCGAAGCACTCCTGCACATGCTCGATCGTCAACTGATATTGGCCTTCGAGATCGACGAAGAGCACACCCACCCGCCGCTGACGCTTGATGGCCTCGGCCATAACGAGATGGAGCATAACCGTGCTGTCCTTGCCACCTGACCAGGAGACGTAGATCTTGGTGAAAGTGTCGAAGGTCCAGGCGATGCGTTGCTGTGCTGCAACTAGGACGGAGATTCCGAGTCCCTGCTTAGGCATTGATACACCTCCTCACGTGTGATCTCCTCAATGTCGATTCCCGTGACATGACCGAACCAGCGACGCACGTGTGTCCAACTCGTGCGTTGATTGATCTCATAATACCCTGGCAACAGAGAATAATACAGGTAGATGCCGCGTGAACCGGTGCTATTGGCTTGGCAATAATCTTTCTGGGGTCGCTGAAAGACGCGGATGATGTGCCCCGACCCCGTGATCCCGGTCAACTGCGCCACCCACGGGCGCGAACGATCACGACCCAGAAACGCACCATAGCGTTCCGTCGCCGCATGGGGACGTGATGCCTGCTGCTCGTAGGCGAAGTAATTCTCGCCGATGAATTCCAAACAAAGGACGGCACGCATCACACCCTCCGTTCGTAGGCATGCAGGTTGCCCTTGGCGATGACGGCGGCGGCGCGGCCAGTGACATCATAAAGAATGATCTCCTCGCCCGACGCCTCGGCGAGCCGTTTGCCATAGAAGTCGTTGAGCAGCTCGGCGATCAAGCCCGCCTGCCGTTCACGGGGCGATGCCGTGCGCAAGGCCAGAGACTGTTCGACCGCCGCCGCCTTACTGAGGGCGATGATGGCGCTAATGGAGGTCGTGTCGGCGAGTTGCTGCTGCCACGACTGCACCTGGGCTTTCTCGGGCAGGCGCCCCGGCTCACGGGCGAAGGCGTACGCCGCCGACACGACCGTGCTGCGCTGACTGAGATACTGGGCATTGAGGGGTCGTGCCTGCTCAATGATGGACTCCATCTCCAGTAATCCGTCGGGGGTGATGCCATCGACGAGCGCGATCGCTCGCTGATGCAAGGCGGTCAACTGCTCCCACGCGGCGCGGGCGGCGACGAACGCCTCCTCGGTCGTGGCCATATTGACCGCAAGATCGATCAGATCGACGCCGAAGGCCAGGGCGCGTTTGGCGACGCGTTGCCACGTTTCCTCACTGAGTTCGAGCGTGTAGTTGGACCGCATGACATAGGCGGGGTTGAGCGGTGTAAAGCTGACGAGGTGCTCGTCGGCGATGCGTGCCATCGTCACGGCGACCATGATCGTGCCGTCATCTCTTTGGACTGGCTGATAGGTCCACTGATGCCCCTGTTGCAATGGGGTGAGGGCGCTATATTCCGCCGCCGTTACAGGGACCCACTGCGTGTCCTGTAAACGTTCGATCTGATTGGTATTGTGGTCGCTCCAGCTATAGACGATCGTGCGCTTCAGGCGCAGTTCCGCGCCCCGTGCGGCGATCGTGCCCCAGCGCTGAGTATCGGGATGGAGATAGAGATACTCGTCTGTTGGGTCGATGGGCTTTCTCCATTTTGCCATTGTTTCGTTCCTCTTGCTCTTGGTATTCTTACTGCCTCTGAAATTAGTATACCCGCAGCGGTTAAATGTGTCAAGAGCAATTGCGCTCACTTTACCCGCTGTGGTACAATGTCTGAAAAAGAGGAATGAGACGCGCCAATGAGCCACGAGGGGATGATCACGACCGCCGAGGCGGGGCGCCTGATCGGGATCGATGCCAGCCGGATCAAGCAACTCTGTCGGCAAGAGCATCTCGCCTGCCACAAGGAGGGCGTGGGGGTGCGCGCCACCTATTACGTCTGGCCTGCCGATGTGTTGGCCTATGATAGACAGGTCTCAGGGCATGGGCGTCCGCGCAAGCTCGCGATCCGCTGAGGATACCGCACACCAGATAGCACAATGCGCTAGGAGCAGGTAGTCCTGGCGCATTGTGCTGTGTCTTCCGTATTGCGTTGGGGGTCGGGCTAACCTTGTAGCGCTGGCACTGGTACTCCCAGGCTCGCTCGCCGATCCAGTTGGGCTTGTACCAGAGGTCCTGCGTCAGATAGACCAAGGTGAGCAGCATGAGGTGGGACCCTCACGCATGTGGGGAAGAGTAGTCTCCAAGGAACGTATACGTTTCCGGGTACGAGCCACCCCCACCCGCGTGGGGAAGAGGACCGAGGCGAGCGCGTCATGCGCGGCGGCGTCGCGCCACCCCCACGCGTGTGGGGAAGAGTACGCGTCGCATGCCCTAGGCTAGCGGTAGGGGCGAGCCACCCCCACGCGTGTGGGGAAGAGTGGCTCCCATTCACACACAATCGTGACGAACCAGAGCCACCCCCACGCGTGTGGGGAAGAGCGATCAAACGATCGCCAAACAGCGCGTAAGCGCGAGCCACCCCCACGCGTGTGGGGAAGAGAGGGACCGCCTCTTTCTTTTATGCCGCTTTCTCGAGCCACCCCCACGCGTGTGGGGAAGAGAATGTCACGGCCCGTTAATTCTTTCATGAGTGCGAGCCACCCCCACGCGTGTGGGGAAGAGCCGTCTTGTTGACATTAGAGGTCATGATCATCCGAGCCACCCCCACGCGTGTGGGGAAGAGTGATGAAATGAGAGAATACAGCTTACCTGTATCGAGCCACCCCCACGCGTGTGGGGAAGAGTTCGATAAAACTACGGATAACATCGGGTTTTACGAGCCACCCCCACGCGTGTGGGGAAGAGGTTCATAAAAGTAGAGATACCATTGATTGAGACGAGCCACCCCCACGCGTGTGGGGAAGAGTGCAGGTACCGTTCTGGCATGAACTCGCGACGCGAGCCACCCCCACGCGTGTGGGGAAGAGGTCCTGCCAGGCTGCCGATGGCTTCGTATTCTGCGAGCCACCCCCACGCGTGTGGGGAAGAGTATCAGTTGGCACCCCATCATCCGAATGTGTTACGAGCCACCCCCACGCGTGTGGGGAAGAGAGCCTGCACAATATCCTTTCTTGTTTTTCTTGCGAGCCACCCCCACGCGTGTGGGGAAGAGTCCAAAAAATCGAGCAGTCGCTGTAGATATTTCGAGCCACCCCCACGCGTGTGGGGAAGAGCCGATCAAAATTATTCGTGCGTGCCGAATAGGCGAGCCACCCCCACGCGTGTGGGGAAGAGAATCTATAGTGAGGGGCCAGTATTAGGGGGTGCGAGCCACCCCCACGCGTGTGGGGAAGAGGATCGATTAGTTGTTGCTCAGCCCGTGCTTTTTCGAGCCACCCCCACGCGTGTGGGGAAGAGTGGCTACCGGAATTCCGCGCAACCCTAAGCTTCGAGCCACCCCCACGCGTGTGGGGAAGAGGAATTGAGGGAGCAAGAAGTCAATTTGAGAGACGAGCCACCCCCACGCGTGTGGGGAAGAGGCCCGCCGCATTTGGGCCGAAACACTATTCATTCGAGCCACCCCCACGCGTGTGGGGAAGAGCATGCTACTCAGTGTGTAGTGACTATGAAAGCCGAGCCACCCCCACGCGTGTGGGGAAGAGTCATCAGCGGGTTGCACCTCGCACAGATTACTGACGAGCCACCCCCACGCGTGTGGGGAAGAGGCGACCATAACGGGAACGTCAAGCGATCGGCCCACGAGCCACCCCCACGCGTGTGGGGAAGAGGAACTCGTGGATATCAAACGCTACATGAACATCGAGCCACCCCCACGCGTGTGGGGAAGAGAATATAAGTAGGGAGTAGATCACGATGTGTAACGAGCCACCCCCACGCGTGTGGGGAAGAGAACCCAGATGCTGCCTACTCTTGGCATAATTCCGAGCCACCCCCACGCGTGTGGGGAAGAGCAGTGACAATGCTATTTTTGATTTTGATGTAGCGAGCCACCCCCACGCGTGTGGGGAAGAGAACCATCACCGAGCAGATCGTGAAGCGATTCCGCCGAGCCACCCCCACGCGTGTGGGGAAGAGCAGGCTTTTTTCTTCATGCGCAGGGCAAGTTGCGAGCCACCCCCACGCGTGTGGGGAAGAGGATCTGCCTGGCGTGGTGCATACGCGGCGCTACGAGCCACCCCCACGCGTGTGGGGAAGAGAGAGTTAGATCAAATCGACAGCGGTGTCCATGCGAGCCACCCCCACGCGTGTGGGGAAGAGTTGATCCCGAATCATTGGCGGATCTGTCCGATCGAGCCACCCCCACGCGTGTGGGGAAGAGAAAGTTAAAGAGTGTGTGTGGATAGCGAATTGCGAGCCACCCCCACGCGTGTGGGGAAGAGACCTTTTGCATTACTGGCAACGACACAACTTAACGAGCCACCCCCACGCGTGTGGGGAAGAGGTCATTCAGTCCGATGACGTGCCCGTACTCATCGAGCCACCCCCACGCGTGTGGGGAAGAGACTGAACTATCCCGCATGCCGCCTAGCCCCGGATCAATAATAGCCCTTCTATGTCTATCACGGCTTTCTTGGTATTGCCATGCATACGAATGAGGAAGCCCTGTTCGTTATTCGCGTGTACAACGAGCCATGCTCCACCATGCCGGGTCTTCTCGCAGACGAGATCCCACAATTTGTCGCACACCATCGCCGAAGGTCGACCTACGAAGACACCTGTCTTCAGTTCAAGCAGCCAACGCGTGATTTCACCACGCAAGGCGGCGGGAACCCGTTCCAAGACTAACACGATCACGATCCCTCCTCCGTCTCGGCGAAGTTCTGCCCACCATCGACCGCCCCTTGCGTATCATCCCACAATCCTCCTGGCGACGCCATGTCGCTGTCACCATCGCCCGGTGCCTCGCCCCGATCAGGGCTATCACTCGACAACAGACGATCGATGTCGGCGACAATCCGCATCAACAACTGATGCTCGTGAAAGAGATCCCGACAGCGCAAGCGCACCCGTCGCTCCAATTCAGGACCGCCCTGCGCCACCGCCGCGAAGGCTGCGGGGACCGTCATCTTCATCTTGTAGAGATCGGCGATGTCGTAGACGAATGATAACTGTTTGCCGATATGCACGAAGCCTAACGCGGTCGAGTAGCCCGCCGAGACGATAGCCGCATGACAGACCCCATACAGACAGGCATGTGCCGCCGAGAGCGCGAGGTTGATCGGATCGGTCTGCTGCCAGTCGGCACGCTGATAGGTCCGTCCCTGCCAGTCGACGCCGAAGAGCCGACTGTACTCGGCATATTTTGCCCGCACACGCACGCCCTCCTTGCCGCGAATCTGTTGGAGTGTCAGGTCGTCGCCCAATGGCTCGACGAAACGCATCTGGTACATCGCACGTACCACCCGGAGATGCTGCTCTGGGTCGACCCAGAGCAGCGCTTGGCGTTGGATATTGCGTGCCGAACGCGTCTCGCCCGTGCCCTGGGCGTAGCAACGTACGCCATGCTCGCCAACCCACACGACGGAGCACCCACAGAGCATCAGCACACGCATAGCGGCATGCGTGATACGTGTCCCTGGCCCCAACATGAGCAGGGTCAGGGAGGCACAGGGCACCGGTGTTTTGCCTTCGTCAGTGAAGAAGGCGATCGCGTTGACCTCCTGATCGATCGTGCAATGCTCCAGATAGAGATAGCTCCAACTATTGCGGATTTTTGGCAGCAGATGCAGATCATGCATGTCAGTCCTCCTCGGTGGCGCGCGCTAATGAGAGCAGTCCACAGCCATAGGCTTTCTCGTGGCCAATCCCCTGACGCAACGCCAGCATCAGGGCATCAGGGTCGGTGACCTGGGCGAGACCACCATAGGTGACGCGGTGCACCTCAACACGCCGTTGTGTGCGATGCCAGCCCGTCGCACTGGGGTCCACGCGCAGTCGTACCGTCTGCGTCGCCAGTCCTGCACGCTCGGACTGGCGACGCCACCAATCTCGCTGATCCTCCGACGCGAGGAGCGGCACACGTCGACTGTCGTGATCGGCGCTATGCGTGACACGGCGCGTCGGGTTCGCCGTGATCTGAAAGCGGATCCGTTGGCCCGCGACGAACCGTGGGTTGACGTCTTTCATCTCGACGTGGTGCAACAGCCTCGCTGGGAGACGGGTCCAGTCGGGCGTGATGTGAGATTGCACTAACACCTGGCCACGGCCATCCAGGCGATATAAGACGCCGTAGTCTGCGCGTGCGGTCGTAGTGGTGCCATCGGGAAATGCTTGCAAGAGGCGCTGGTGTACGCAGCAACAGTCATGGACCTCTGCCAACACTTCATTATGCCGTGTCGCGAATTGGATCCGTGAGAGATAAAGCATCAGTGATGAACCTCTTTCTTTCTTTTGTCAATTACCCCACACGCGTGGGGAAGACCTCTGTGATCGCTCTGGTGCTCGCCTTTGCCATCGAGCCACCCCCACCCGCGTGGGGAAGATCCCGTTTCCATTCCTACTGATAATGAAGGCTACGAGCCACCCCCACCCGCGTGGGGAAGAGATAGCGAATGCACAGGCACGCCACACATTGATCCGAGCCACCCCCACCCGCGTGGGGAAGAGAAATCGGTCAGCCGTCGGGTGAGTGCTGTGATGCGAGCCACCCCCACCCGCGTGGGGAAGAGCTGCACATGTTGCGAATCTTCGCCCGTCGCCACGAGCCACCCCCACCCGCGTGGGGAAGAGATAGCGAATCGTGCGTTGCTGCGTCACTCCATCGAGCCACCCCCACCCGCGTGGGGAAGAGGCGTGGTCGGTGGTTTTCTCCTCTAGCCCCTTCGAGCCACCCCCACCCGCGTGGGGAAGAGATCTATTCGCATGTTGGATCATTGCCTGCGAGCGAGCCACCCCCACCCGCGTGGGGAAGAGACTTTAATATATAGTGAAAACTATTTGGGTTTCGAGCCACCCCCACCCGCGTGGGGAAGAGTTTGTAGTTGCTATCAAATTGACAGCGGCATGACGAGCCACCCCCACCCGCGTGGGGAAGAGACTGAGAAATAGAAGGCGGTGCCTACCCTCGGATCAGCAATAGCCCCCCTATGTCTCTCGCCTCTCGATTGATGGTTTGTTTTCCTGGACAATACGCACGCGGCGAGCCACATAGCGCGTCTGGCCCAAGTTAAAGGTAACAGGTTGATCGTGGCGTTCCTCCCGCCCGCCCTGATCCTCATAGATGCACCGTACGGTCGATCGGTCGTCCGACCACGGGTAATCAAGTAGCGTTGCACGCAGCGACAGGTCGCGGACCCCAGACCCCGATGCTCCGCCAGGCAACGGGATCGGCACACTCGGCACATAGGCTTTGCGTCCCAGGCTGAGCGGCCAGCGTGGCGCACATAATGCCTGATCGAGCCTTTGGAGCCACGCCTCGTTGTCTGACTCCAGCCCCACTAAAAAGTCGGCATCGGCCAGATAGTAGCGCGTCGTCAGGATACCCTCGGACGCGCTGCCATCGAAACGCGCCACGCCGTAGCGGTCTCCCGGTCGATGTGTGCCGCCGACCGTCTGGAAATCGGCCTGCATTCGGCCCTCGCGCAGGACCCGCACTCCCATGCGCAGATCGGCCAGGTCGCGCAGATCGGACCCACGCGGACGACCGAGCGCCGCAGCCAGGATGCCGACGACCCCGCTCTTGGAGGGTTCCATGCCGGTATCACGCTGCTCGAAACGGCTGGCGACGCCCCACGATTGCAAGGGGCCACACAGACGCAGCAGGAGAGTCGGCATCAGGAGACCTCCTGCATCGCTGTCGCGAGCGTGGCGATCCAGGTCGCGCTGGTCGCCACGCGCTGTGCGCCGAGGGTTGGCATCGACAGATCGCCCACCTGTGCCAGAGCAACATGACGGATATCGTCGGTGCCATAGAGGGCGCTCACCTGGGTCCAGTAGGCGTCGAGCGCCAGGGCTGAGATGGCGATCAGATCCTGATCAGGCGTTGGACGGCACGGCTTGGCGAACGCGTTGATGAGCTGCCAACGTTGCGTGGAGGTGCGCACGACCCCCAGCAGCACCGATGGTGGCGTGAAGGTCGCGAAGCCGTGCTGTTTGCCCTGCGGCATGCTCTGAATGAAGGCGTCGATGAAAGCTCGCAACGCCTGATCGGCCAGCGCATGATCGCCACCGAGGTTCGCCAGCAGTTGATCCCCGTCGACCGAGACATAACGGTAGAGACACGACGCGGCGAACTCGGTCGTGCCCAGCATCGCCGCCCCCGTCGTCGCGGCGGATTGCAGATCATCGATGGCGGTAAAATAGTCAGTGTCCGAGGAGGGGACACGATTGGTCGAGAGGGCATGCGCGACGTGACAGGCCGCCTCGATGTGCGCTGAGGGCCGGTCGGCGATCATCCGGCCAAAGAGGGCCAAGTCGACCGCCTGACCATGGTTCAGGATCGGCATCAGAGCGGCGCGGCGCTCACCCTGTCCGTTGATCTGCCGTACACAGAGATCAGTGATCAGTGTCAGTTCCTGGTCAGAGAGGAACAGCAGATACGGAGCGAGACCATCGGTCAGCTTCATGAGATCGGCGAAGACGACCAGCGCCGCCTCATGGATCTGCGCGGGCGTATACTGCGGCAGACGCAGGATGAGCGCGTCGTCGATGCGGCGCGTGCGGGTTGCCAGCAGCGCGGGGTCGAGCGTCTGTGCGAAGCGTTCACGCATCGCGCGTTTCCAGGACTGGCTGGAGACGCGCTGACGCAGATGACCGGCGAACCAGGCCGATTTGGGAGCACCCGCCTCGTCGCGGTTGATATTGGAGGGTGCAAGGTTCTGCAGAATATGAAGTTCGAGTAACATCAGCTATCCTTTCGCGTGGTAAGTAACGTGAGTGTCGCGTTGAACTGGTCGCGCAGTGCAGCGACCTCCTCGACACGGCGGGGGGCGTTGGGGATCTGGGCGAGGCTGCCGGCGAAGGCGTGGCGCACCGACGTGACAATCAGCTGCTGCCACGTGTCGGATGCGGTAGCGGGCGTGATACTCCCGTCGGCGATCGCGTCGATGAAAGCACGATATTGCGTTTCGACCGCCGCCCAATAGCGCAGCGGCGCAGCATGGTACTCGCCGCTGCGTTGTGGCGTGATCTGAACCAGTGCACGCAGCGGGCTGATCCTCGTGCCCACAGGGGTCGTGACGGGACTGCCGTCGAGCAGGGGGACCAGCGCCAACGCCGCGTCACGTGCCGCCAGCAGCAGCGGCGACCAGACGGACCGATCCCGTAGCAGGAGCGCGGGGACGACGAGATATGCCGTGTGCCAGGCGACACATTTCACCTGCTGCGTGAGCACCCAGGTCTGCGTCAGGCGCACGTCCCCCGTCTGATCGCGCAGCAGGGGCAAGGCATCGAGAGCGAGGCCCAGATCGAGCAGCGCACTCTGGCCGCGTGGGGAGCGTGGCATGCCCGCGTCATCCAGGATGACCTGTGGATCAGCATGCCAGTGATCGCCGCCGTCCGGGGCCTGATCGCCCTTCATCGTGATGACCTGGCCAACGCCGTCACCATCAGCGAGCAAGAACAAACGACGACTCTGCCAGGTATACCAGTCGCAGCGACCTGCTGGCATCCGCAGGCGTGGCGCCTCAGCCGGGGCGTCCTGTTCCCACGCGGGACGATCGGACGCCTCGGCGACATACGGCGTCAGGTTGGCCAGCAAGGTCGCGAAGAGGGTCGACTCAGACCGTTGCCACAGGCCAACAGTGACCAGTGGTGCCGCTTTCGCGGACTTATGCGCGATGTCGTCATAGCTGACGAATCCTCCCGTGGTATAGGCCTGCGTCGTGACGAGTCCCAGTGCGGCTTCGGCATGTGAGAGGCGCGTCGCAGGCGTGGACTGGTCGAAAAGCGTCGGACGGTTGCGCTCGGAGGCACGACTGAAGGTCAGTTGCGTCGCCGACTTCGCTGCCTTGCTGGCGGCGACGCTGGGCGACTGGAAGAACGGATACTCGTCATCCAGCAGATCGAAACGGTCCTGCCAGCGTGCACAGTAGGCGTCGATCAGGGCGATCGGGAATTGGCCTGCGATGGCGAGTACCTGCCACGCTGCCGCATCACGTGGACCCTGGAGCGCGCGATGCAGGAACGCCAGCAGGAGACGATAGAGTGCGACGGTCGTCAATGGTGATGGCGCGTCGATCGCCCGCAGCTGGGGCGCATGGATGAGTGTATCACGCAAGCTCATGTCGAGCAGCGGCGCACCAGGGTCGCCAGTTGCCACGGGCAGCCATGGCTGGTCAAGGAGGTTGAAGGCGGGCATCAGGCGTCCTCCACTGTTGTGCGCTGACGCTCGCCGATCAGGCGTGCCAACACCGCGATGCGGCGCGATGCCTGCACCTCGACCTGGCCATCGGCGGCCAGCGTCACCAGTACGATCATATCGGGGTCGGCCAGGAAGAGCGCGTCGAGCACCTGCTGGCCGATCGTCTGCGCATCGGGGATCGTCGTCAGTTGTTGGTAGGTCGGCTGGTCTTGCGGGAGTGACATCAGATCGTCTCCTGTCGTTATGGGGTGAAGCGGCGGCGTGCCTCGTCGTTGGCGGCCTTGACGAGGGCGACACCGCTGACAATGCCGACGCGGTCGAGCAGTGCCTGTGCGGCGCGGACCACATCGATCTCCAGATCACGCACCGTCTCGTCGAGGATATCAGTGTCTTGGCTGATGAGCAATTGTGTTGCGACGAGGGCATAGTACGCGCCACAGGCGATCAGCAGCGCGCGTTCGAGATCAGTCATACTGCTCCTCCAATCCCACCAGCGCCAACGCGACGCGATGGCGTTCGTAGCACTTGCGGATGACAGCCACTGCCGCCTGCTCATCGGCGCATTGCATCCGCGCCAGGATGCCCAACTGGAGGCCGCCGTGCTGATCCAGGATGCCATCGGTGAGCAAGACCTGGCGAAACGGCGCACTGGCCGCGATCGTCGCGTGACCGGCGATATGGCGCGACAGCGCGTGGTCGAGCAGCAGGCGAAACGTGTCCTGCTGCGCGGGGGTGATCAGGAACGGGTCGCCGTACGACGGGATGGTGGCGAGAGCGGCGATATCTGGTATGATGGTCATGCCAACACTCCTACTGTTGGTGGTGCAGGTGCGTGGTTGTGACACGTTGCCTGCCTTGTCTTTGTAATGTGTGAACGTTCACACATTACAAAGACATTACGGTTCGAAGACATCACTGGCGATCGCCAGGAGTCGCTGGATCGATTCACAGAACCACGTATAGTTATCGCCCAAAGCGATATGGGAGTCGCTTTGGTAGGTTGTCAGCCGATCCGTGATCAGTTGTAATGCCTGCGGAATAGCGACCAGTGGTGAGGGTGTAGGGCGTGACGGACCGGTCACGAGGCGCAAGATGGAATCCTGCTCACGCAGGTGTTGGACCCTGCTTGCGATATAGGCATCGGCGTGCTCACCGCCAAGTTTCTCTTGTACGATGTGGTGGATCGCTTCGGTCAACGCATCAGGGGTGGCACGCAATGCCTCGACCGCTTTGATCGCGACACGGATCGGGAGTTTACCTTCGTTGACCAACCGAATGGCCGCAGGCGACGCACGCCACACCGATTCGAGCTTACTGACATACGACCGTTCGCATCCTAATGTCTTGCCGATACCCGCCTGTGACGGCGGCGGCGGACTATCGGGTGAGCAGCGGTGCTCGGCATGCAGCCGTTCCAGATTCCAGACAGCGCGGAAGACCTCCTCCCGTAATGGGGGACTCTCCAACATCCGCAGATGCAAGCCAACGTTGACGATATCATAGTCGCTCATCTCGTCGATGATGAGCATCGGGACATTCTCCCAGCCAAGCTCTTGCGCCGCACGCCACGGCAGGATCTTGCGCAGGAGCATCAGATCCTGGAAGTGGTTCTCGGGATTGGGGCGACGGACGACGATCAGCGGCTCGACGAAGCCACGGCGAATGAAGTTATTGCGGTCGCGCACGGCATTGCGGTCGAAGGACTCGGCAAGGTTGCGGATGGAGGCAGTGTCTGGCTCTTCGATCTCGCGCTCGCCATAGACGTACAGGTCGGGGTCGAGCCAGACCTTCCAGAGCGGCGCACTGCGCACGGTCTGCTCGATCGGACCATAGTCACCACCACCGAGGCTCGCTGGCGCGTCGTCCCACTCGACGACGACGCGCATCAAGTGCGCTTGATAGGGATTCATGGCTGGAAGCAGGGAGACCAACGACTGACATTGGTACTGCGTGAGTGCCTGAGACATCGCCACCTCTTACGCAAAGATCTGATCACGTGCCGCCTGATAAAGAGCACGGATCTCTAAGACCGAGGGATCACAGGGGTTGTATTCCCACGGCACGACACCGATGCGGTTGGCACGGTTGAAGATATCATAGCTGAAGGTTATCCGTTGTGGCATCTCACGAAGCCCCACTTCAGCGAGGCGTGGCAGTGCATTGTGCCTGATCCACTCGTCCATCCCTTCATCAGGATCAGCATTGTACATATTGGCCACCGCCCCAAGCGCTTTCGGCGCACCTTTGCGTTGCGCCTGGATCGGCAAGATCTCCGCGAAGCTATTATAGATCCCCGAGACACTGCTGTCGCTATTGGTGAACGGGCACAGGATATGCGTCGCGGTATGACCGATGATCCGCAGCAACGGGCCGATCTCGCCTGGCGCGTCGATGATCCAGAGGTCGATCGGGCGATAGCTCGACGCATCGTTCGCCGCAATATAGTTCTTGAGTCGTTGTTGTTCGGCGGCGTCGATGCCGACCGCCAGCATCGGGTAGGGTTTATAGGTCGGATCGTTGGCCTCGTTCTTACCGATCTGCCGCAGCAACGGATCGAAACTGCCTGCATTGGGGATCAAGATCAATTCGCCGACGCTTTGCGGCGTGACGGCATAGGTCGCTTTCGTGCGCTCGACGAGCGTGGCGGTATTGATCTTACTCGCTTTATAGCGCTCGACATGCGCGAGACTCTCGATGGCCTCGATGAGCGGATAGCTGAGAGCGATGCCATCGAGCGCACGCTCATTGCCCGGATCGAGCAGCATGCGCAAGACGGTACTCTGGAGCGGATTCTTCTGGAGCTTGGTCAGCAAGCCCTTCTCACTGTAATGCAATTCTTTGAAGCGTGCGAAGATCTCGGTGAGACCAGGGTTGGGGTCCATGTCGATGAAGCAGACGCGCTTGCCCTCAAGCGCGGCACAGATTCCACTGACGAGCGCGATGAGCGTCTTACCGACGCCACCCTTGCCACTGATGATGGCCAGGATACGGCGATATTGTCGCATGAGTAGAGCGCATTGGGCGAGGGCATCGGCATCTTTTGGATCGCGCTTGAGTCGTTCGAGATAGGGCGCGATGGCCGCGATGGCTGACTGCATGACGTCTCCTTATTTGCGTGCGCTTCGCGCTGGACGAACGGCACGAGATGGCTCTGATGGTGCGCCGTCAGGTGATTCGGTCGTCCCGAATTCTTGGACCTGTTGTAACGTGGCAGGTTTGAAACTGCGACCAACCTGCGCGGCGACATCAGGCGGCGGTTGCGTGATCGCTGATGCGGCGACCGCTGGTGCCACGTTCATGCGCTGGCTCATGCCCTCAAGTGCCTCATTGATCTGCTGTTGCAGCGCATCGATCGCCGTCATCGCCACATCATGGTAGCTCTGCGCGGCGTTCTTGGCGTCATCAATGGAGTGATTGGCCTCTTGGATCTGGGCGTGCTGGGCCGTCAACCGCTGATCGAGGTGGGCCATCGCCTCGGCGTGGCGTTGCGTGACCGCCGTATCGAGGTCGGCCAACTGCGTCGTGAAGGTCACTTGGGCCTGTGCCGTGTGGTCGAGCAGCATCGCCTGGGTCACGAGCGTGGCCAGCTCGCTTGCGGAGACATAGCCATAGTCGGCCTTCAGGTGCTCGATCAGTTGCGCGTTCTTGGCCGCCTCTGCCGCGAGCGACTCGGACGTGCCGGGGAAGGCATACTCGTTGATGCGGATCTGGGTAATGTAGGCCGCCAGCGCATCGAGCTTGTCCTGGCGGGTGATCTTGGGGTCGAGTGAGGTCATCGTGATTTCCAGTTGCGCAATGTCCTGGCTGGTACGGGCATAGGTCGCCGCACGGCGATCGGAGGCCGAGATCACCAGTGGCTTGACGCAGGTGACAAAGAAACCGATGATCAGCGGCAGCAGCAGGAAGCGTGCGAAATACAGGCCGCTATGCAAGGCTTTGATCGCGTCGGCGATCGCCGTGAACGGCCCAGGGTCGGCCAGATAGTAAAAGTACCCGAGCGTGATCGCCTCGACGAAGAGACACAAAAAGAACATCCCGCCTGTCAACAGGGCTAGCGTGCGGTCGCTCTTGCCACGCAGCAGATGCATCTGGAAGCGACTGGCACTGATGATCATCGCGATATCGACGATGATGCCCGTCGAGGCCACCAGCGCGAAGACGACGATATCGGCGAGGTTGGCCCCGCCGCCCAGGATCTTCAATATCTGATCCTGCGCGAACACGTAGGCAGCGATCGCCGAGAGTGTCGTGCTGCCCGCGATGATGGCGATCGGCACGAGCCGCTCGTAGAATTGGCTATGACCCTGGATCTTGATCAATCCGGCGGTCTGCTTATCACGAGTGAGGAAGGGGCGTGTGACGAGCGTCGCGAGGATACCCATGACGACCCCGAGGACAATGATGAAGAGCGTGGTTTGCGCGGACATCAATTGACTCCTTTATCCGATTCTGTCTCTCATGCGCCCCCGTGGTCGGGGGCGCTACTTCCCATCCAAGTGGGCGATGACGCTTGGCGATGACGCTCGCAGAAGAACGCTCGTTGCGTGTAGAGTACGCAGTTGCGTTGGTAATGGAACGCCTCAATTACACCTTGGTTTGCCTTGATCCGTTCGTAACAATCGTCGCAGGGATGGTGGTAGGCATAGCGGTCATTATCGCTGCGCAGTCGCCCCAAGGCGGCAACATCGGGGATCGTTGCCGCCAACGCCACAAGGTCGATCTCGTCATCGGGCGTGACCTGTGGTATACTGGCTACTGAAAATAGAGCAGTGCCATTGGACACGATGGTCCTCCTCTGTTTGTGGTTGTGTGGCACGCGGTGCTTCCTAGGGCGGTCGCGTGCCATCTTCTCAGATACGGCGTTGTTGCCGTTGTTGCCGTTGTTGCCGTTGTTGGCGCACGTAATTGCGCACCTCGTCGACACGAGCGATGGGGTACTTGCGATAGCGCGCATCCTCAAGCGGAATCTCAGGTGCGATCGGGATCTCATTGATCGCATCCCGAACGGCGCGTTCCGCAGCGCCGACTAAGCGACGAAACTCTTCGAACGAGACAAACTCTTCGTTAGGCGTTGGGTGACCCCCCTTCTTTGCTGTTCTAGATGCAGTATACCCGACGATGCGATGTATTGCAATATACCAACATATACTCTCGCCTCGTGCGTCGCATTGCGCACTAGCAACGCACGATCTCCTATAACAGACTTGCTCGCAACAGGTCCTAGCCCATTTGTCGCAACGGCAACCCATATCGCCGTCGCAGCCGCTCGTTCTCCGCCCGCAGTTGCTCGTTCTCGGTGCGCTGACGTTGCAGATCGAGCGCCATGAATGCCGCCGCCATCAGCGCGATGAGGGCGACCACGACCAGGAGGCCATCCATCAGCGGCGCCGATCGGCAGGATGCCAGGTGATTTGGGTGTGAGCCTTGTCCTGCGTCGCGAGTTGGGCCATCTGCTCGTTGGCCGCCAGGATCTGCGAGAGGGCGATGCGCCCACCGGCCAGCGCGATGCGGGTCTCATCGAGCCGTTGACGCTCCGTCCAGTGCGTGAACGAGGCCGTCGTCCCGATGTCGCCGATCTCCTGCTCCAATTGGTACAAGCGTCCGAGGACGAGGATGATCCGTTCCTGGGTGGTCGCCATCGGTCACACTCCTTCGGTCGGCGATGCGGGTGATTCCACCTGGGGCATCGCTGGTGGTCCATAGAGCAGCGCCTCGCGCCGCGCCGCACTGACACGACCAACCGCCAGCAGCGTCCGCAGCCGCGCGCCATAGGGCAGGCTGGCGAAGACGCCGACACCCGATGGACGCCGTGGCGCGGGAGCCGTACTGAGCTGCGCGACGTAGCAGGTCAGCAGACGCTCCAGATACCAGAGGTGTTCCTCAGGTGCACAGTCGATCATCATCTCCAGGCTCGGCAGCCAGAGGCTCGTCAGTGGACGACTGAGCGGGGCCGTCAGCGTATAACGAAAGCAGATATCCTCCATGTCGACCTGGCGCTCGATAGTGCTCTGCCACTGCTGATGATTGACCTCGCCGACACAGTCGATGCGCTGCTGATTGACCAGCGTCAGGCTGATCCAGGCGAAGACGGCTGGTTGGCGCAACAGGTCACGGCAGCGGCGGTGCAGATCGATCGTCGGCTGCTCCTCGATGGCGAGGGTCGGGCACCCATGAGCGGCGGCGATGATATGCTCCAGACAAAATGAGGCGCCACAGAGCGTGCAGCGCGTGACAACGGCGAGCGAGCGTCCGGGCCAGGAGCACGCGAAACAGGGGTATGCGTGTACATGTACGGCGAGAGCCATGGTTCTGTTCCTTCCACATTGAAGCCTTGCAGCGGTGACATTACGGTTGGTAAATGAATGTCGCGCTTCCACACTCGGGAGAGCCATTGGCGATCGTGCTTTGCCACGTCATCCGAATATAGCTGCCATTCACGGGAGAGACGGTATAGGTATATTGATTCCATTGTCCCACGCCAAATCCTGTCAATCTGATCGACGCGCTGATGCCACGCCAGTTGATGCCATCGTTTGACGTGTCGAATGATTGATGGATCGGGACGATCTCGCTCGGCTGGAAGTAGCAGACGAATGTCGCTGATTGCAGATTGCTGTATTGCCAGATAATTGTATCCGGCGCCGTAGAGCGCCGATACACGATCGAGGTATCGCCAGCGACGGCCACGCCACCGCCGTTGTAGAGCGCGAGGTCGGGATCATGCGCGATGCTCATACTCCAATCAGCGAGTTCGTCAACCACCGTGAGCATCGGGCGCTGTGTGGCCGTCGCTGGCGGCTGAGTAAACGTCGGATACGGCGTGGCGTCAGGAGCTTGCGTGTAGGTCGGGTACGGCGTGGCGCCTGGCGGTTGCGTGTAAGTCGGGTAGGGTGGCTGTGCTGCCACCGCAGGACGTGGCGTGTAAGTCGGGTAGGGCGTGTACGTCGCCTGTGGGGTATGCGTCGGCCAAAACGTCGGCGTCGCCTGGCCAGCTGCCACGACAGCGGTCGGCGGATAGGTCGCGGTTGGCGGATAGGTACTCGTCTCCGGCGCGGTCGGCGTGACGCTCGTCGCCGCCGCGACGACGCGATGCGGCGTGTTGCCTTGGCGCGTCATGAACAGCATGACGCCACAGAGGATGAGCAAGCATGCCGCGACGGCGGCGACGATGATCGCGCGGTGGCGCGCGTCGTCATCGCCGATTGGTTGTTTGTCGCTCGGTCGTGGCGGGGGAGGTCGCTCTCCGCTCGCACTCGCCGCGTAGTCGTAGGGCGAGGATCGCCGTGGCTGGCTCGCCGGGGTAAACCGTGGCCACTGGTCGTCGGTCGAATAAGACATCGCTACTGCTCCCTCGGCTGCGGCATTCGCCGCAGCCACTCCTTCACATCAATCCGTGAGTTGGGCTTGCCAGGAACCGCGTCGGGCACGCTGGTCGAGGGAGGCATACAGCTGTGTCGCGCTGATGCCGCGTTGCGCACGATGCAGACAGATGCGCCCCTCGGCCAGCGTTGCGTAGCTCTTGTGTTGATACCACAGTTGGTAGGGTCGCTCCCGATCGGGGGTGCAGGTTAGCCAGAGGCGATAGCCTGACTCATAGTCCGCGCAGACGATGTGCGCGTGGTGGACCATCCCCTGCTGCTGCATTCGCAGAGCGACCGCCAATGCCGCATCGAACGGCAGCGGGTCGCCGACGATCGTCTGGAGCGGCGGAAAGTCGCGCGTGACGATCACGGTCGGATGCGTTGCGATGTCAGCAGTGCTCACGGTGGCGAGCGTCGCCTGCGGCTCACGGTCCATCCGCTCGAGGTGGGCCAGATAGCGATAGAAGCTGGCGGGCAGCAAACCTGGCTTGGCATCTTCGCCTGAATTGCAATACGGACAGACATCGGTCGCGTCCTGGAGCGAGGCATAGCGCCAACGCTCCGCCAGGCAGAAGACGCAGGGGAAATAGGTACTCAGGATCTGGGCGGTGGCAGGCTCGACACGGCCGGTGCTGCGACAGGCCGGACAATAGGCGGGATGGTCCTCGTCGGCGACCGATGCGCCGTTGCAGACAGCGCAGATCGGCAACACGGGATACGGGTTGAAGGTGATCGGGGGCAGATCGATCAGACGCAGCGGAGCGTCGTCGCTGGTGGGTGGTGCGGATAGGAAAAGTGAGAGGGAGGCATCGCTATCGCGCAGCTCCGCCAACCGGTCGTCGCGCATTTTTTCCTGCTGGATCTCCATGATAATGCGGGTCGTGTGGTCATCGTCATGTGACATCTGCGAGCCGTCCTTCCCTGGGTACGGTCGTGGCACAGCCAGACACGCGACCGCCATCGTGGTCCGATCGCACGGACAGTTGCGTGTCTGGCTGTTCAATATGTGTTACGTATGTTGTTGCAAATCATGCTCCTGACGCCATAATACCTTATTTTGAAACAAATGCAACCCTACGCCTGCGGGGAAGAGGACGAAGAAGCTCAAGCGAGAAAGATTTACCACGAGCCACCCCCACATGTGTGGGGAAGACGGTGTCTGGCGAGCACGGCGTTCAAGAACTTGCGAGCCACCCCCACGCGTGTGGGGAAGAGAGCTTGCTGAGTTTATTTGACGGTTCACAGATCGAGCCACCCCCACGCGTGTGGGGAAGAGTTCGTTGACATCAAGATCGAAAAAGTGTGCTGCGAGCCACCCCCACCCGCGTGGGGAAGAGTACGAAGAAGTTCAAGCGAGAAAGATTTACCACGAGCCACCCCCACATGCGTGGGGAAGACCTCGTCCACGCCTGATCCGATCGATCAGGTCTCGATCCACCCCCACATGTGTGGGGAAGACTGCATATCTCGAATCTGAACTAAATATTCTTCCGAGCCACCCCCACATGTGTGGGGAAGACTAATCAGCAAGGTCCTATGTCCTGATCTTGGGCGAGCCACCCCCACATGTGTGGGGAAGACGTAAAAACCAAAGATGGTGCCATTGCAACACACGAGCCACCCCCACATGTGTGGGGAAGACCACTAGCACCAGTACTTACCTTAATGTTTCTTCCGAGCCACCCCCACATGTGTGGGGAAGACCCGCTAGTTCCCATAGTTTATCAGGATCTAAACGAGCCACCCCCACATGTGTGGGGAAGACACAGACCTACCACAGACGTAACCACAGATCTCTCGAGCCACCCCCACATGTGTGGGGAAGACACGTTCGCGATGGAGTGTAATCGTTGTGCTGTCGAGCCACCCCCACATGTGTGGGGAAGACACTGGACCAAGCCGCTTTCCGCCTAGCTCCTGATCAGGAAAAGGCACGTTATGTCTTTCGCCGATCGGTTGGTACACCACGACACTACGAGGCGATGACGGGCAATTCGTCGGTGCGCTTCTCGGCGAGCGGTAGGAGCCGTTGCACATCGATCGCGAAGCCATACACCATTTTGGCATAGATGCGAGCTTTCGCATGCAATGACCGATTACTGGCCAGCGCCTCCTCAGCGATATCTTTCCAATCCGAGACCTGCCATGACGCCTTCTTCCACGACTGCGCGGTCAGGGAACGACGCAGCAGATCAAGGATGATCGGCTGCTCTTCCGCTGGTAACGGATCGTGTTCAATGGCCTCAAGGATGCCAGCCACATCCAGATAGCCTGCCGCACGCAGAACGGCATCAAGCGGTATCAAGAAGCGACGGGCGATAGCGAGGCACTCCCACGCCTGCGGAAGCACTTTTCCACGTCTGATGAGCGACCAGTCCCCCTTCGCGATACCCATGATCTGCGCGTCTTTATAATCCGGCACGCCACGAAGAGTCGTATTTTGATTTCGAGCGACGGCGACAAAGAGAGCGAGACGCGCCGCGAAATCTTGCATCTGCTGTGCCTCTGTTGCGGTGATCTGCTGGCGTCGACGTGGCACGAGTGGCCTCCCTGTGGTAAATTTGTACGGTGTTTTTCTCCATCATACCATATAATTCCCTTCTTGTCGACTGTGTATATTTGTATGTCTTATTCGTAAGTATAAAATACGCATGCTTGACATACAATATTAGTGGTGCTAAAATACAGGCGACATGACTATCTTTTAGGAGGATCGGGTCGTATGAGTTATCCTGTGCGCCGTGCGCCACGCAAACCGAATGCCGAGGTCATGACGGATGTGGCGCAGCGCCAAGCGATGGGCCTGGGGTTGCGTGATAGGCGCTTGGCGCGCGGACTCCGACAAGATGATCTCGCAATCGAAATAGCGCAACGGACAGGAGTTCCCTATGCGGGCCGTAGTGTTGGCTATGTCGAATGTGGCAGCGCCAAGAAACGGCGCGCTTATGTGTTGTTAGAGAAGGTTCTAATGGCGCTGGAGATCGAGCAGCGCACGCGAGTGGCGTGCTGACAACAAGGCCCAACGGTGTCTGCCGTTGGGCGTTCACGGTACAAGGAGTCTGATCCATGACCGCTACTACGAGACAGTCTACCACCATTTTCAACCTGGAGGCCTATGGCTTCTATTATCCTGGCTTTGGCACGGTGCGCGTCACCGTCGCGACGCACGCCGATGGCACGACCCAGTGGCAATTCCCCGACCACCGCCCTGATGTGCCTTTCGCCCAGATCATCGCCCGCGCCAAACAGTGCATCCAGGCGCATGCCTACGCTCAGACACACGACCTGACAGCCATCCACGAAGAGAATGCGCGCTGCTTAGGGTACGCCGCGCCAGAGAAGGAGAGAGCACGATGAATTGGTTTCGTCGCAGCAACAACACGCCGACCCTGGCGACACCCACCCCCCAACCCGCCCCGATCGCCTTCACGATCACCGGTGAGGAATATTTCGCCCTGCGCGATCTCGCCAGTCGCGCCGAGGATGCCATGAGCGATACGGCGGGGATGGCCGGACCCGACGCGCTGTGGACCCATTACCGCATCCGCGCCGCGCTCAATACCCTGGTGCGGATCGATCTCCTGAAGACCGTGCCGGAGGTGACACGATGACCTTAGCCGCCTTGGGGGGCATCCCCGTCGTTACCACACGCCGCCGTCCCCGTCTCGGACTGCGCCAGAACGGACCCTATGGCCTCTGGCACGTCTACGATCTGGCCTTGGGGCAAGACATCGGGCACGGCTTCGCCAACAGCGCCGATGCCGAGATGGAGCGCCGCCACTTCTATGCCCTGCTCGACGCGGGCGCACCGATCACGATGAATGTGGCGGTGCGACGATGAGCGAGTACCCACAACACTGGCAGATAGATCCCGACTTCGATCCGGTGAAGCATGTCGAGAAGTTCATGGGGCGCGACTATCTGAATGTGCAGAACCGCCTACTGTGGTTCATTCGTGACCAGCGTGCGTTCATTGCATCTGGCCTTGCACGCATGCCGTATATCGTCCAGACCGATCTGATCGAGATCGATCGCCAAGAGAAGTGGGCACATTTCAAGACCTATGTTCGCGACGTGCTGGGCAACGAGGCAACGATGTATGGCTCTGAATCTGCGACGGATTTCCCAGATTACGCGGAGAAGGCGAGCACGAAATCACTGGGCCGTGCGCTGCTGCTCCTCGGATACGGCACGAAATTCGCCGCCGAGATGGATGAGGGCGAGCGCGTCGTCGACGCACCTGTCGATCGACAGTCCACTCCAGCAACGCGCGCAACGCGCAACGCGCAACACGCGCCGCCACCTGCTACGGCACCACGCCCGCGCACGCCACCAGCCACCACCGCTGCGTCCCCGCTGGCGACGCAGCAGCAACGCGCCACGATCCACAAACTGAGCACCCAGACGCAACGCGCCGAACCAGACTACATGACCCTGACGACCGCCAAGGCGGGCGCACTGATCACCGATCTCGCTGCACACGCCAAGACGCATGGAGGTGGAGCATGAGTCCCGAATACGAACCACGACATCTGCGCGAGGCCAACGCCGTCGCGCATGACGCCTGGGAGGACGCGCCCCCCACACCCGCCCAATTCCTGGCCGACATCCGGCGGATCGCGGCGGAACCTGTCGCCCCAACCGCGCAGGCCACGTTGCTCTTTGCCGCCGCAGGCCTGCCGCTGCCGCCGCTCGACGTGTTGGTCGCCCCCAACGCGGGGCCAATCGGCTTGGCGCTCTGGCACCGGCGGGCGCGGCAGGTCCGCCAGGGCTACACGCAGATGCTGACGCTGCGCCTGATGAACGCACGGCTCGTGGGGGGGACGGGCCGGACCCAGGGCATGCACGGACCCAGCTTCTATGACGGCGCACTGCACGGTCAGCAGATCCGCACACCGCACGCCCTGACGCTGGATGTCGTGCTCTGGGTGCCCGCGAAGACGCCCATGCTGGCGCTGCTGACCTGGGTGCAGCCGATCGTCCGCGACTTCTTGCTGCTCGACCAGACGCACATCGATTGCGCCCCGCTACGTGTCAACTGGCTCGGCCCCCGCGATGGGGCCCCACGGATAGACATCAGCATGTTTAGTGACCTCACTAAACATGCTGGCACACCAGCGACGGAGGCTTCCTAATGCTGGAATTGCTCTATGCCCAGATACGCTTCGCCCAGGCGTCCGCTGCGCTGGTGGGCGCGGCGAAAGAAGGTAAAGCGGCGCTCGCCGCCATCCGTCCGCACTACACGACGATCATGCAGACCGAGGTGGGCTGATGGCGCAACGCAAGCCGCAGCAGACGATCTCGCTCGACGAGTATCGGAAGAGGTACCAGAACCCCGCGCCACCGCAGCCGAAGAAGGCCAAACGCATGGTACTCGTCAAAACGACGATGACGCTCGACGAGTACCATGCCCTCGCGCTGGAGAAAGACTTCATGGTCGACCTGCAAGCGGAGTTGACGCGTTACGGTTTCCTCTGGTTCCATCAGGCACCAGGGACGGACAGCCAGCGCAATCAGGGACAGAGTGGCTTCCCCGATATCATGGCGGTCCACCCCGTAACGGGGGGCATGTTCGTCGCCGAACTGAAACGCTCGGCGCGTGAGCCGCACCAGCCAGCGCAGGACCGCTGGCTCGAAGCCTACCGGCTGACGGGGGCCGAAGTCTATCACTGGGTCCCCGATGACTGGCCAGCCATCCTGGCGGTCATCACACGGCTGAGCCAACCCCACCTGCGGGTGGCAATCGCGATCGCGACGATGATCGGCGCCTGGGCGGCGCTGAGTCATCACACGGCTGAGCCAATCCCACCTGCGGGTGGTCCCACCCAGGTCGACCCGTAGCCCCGCATCGTGACGACGAGACCGAGGAGGTACACCCATTACGCGCTCTGCGCTAAGGCTTGGGGGATCTTCGACCGCTGTTGCTTCTGCACAAATGTTGCCTCAACGGCATGACCAACCTCTTCCGGCTCCATGTCAAGCGCCTTTGCCAGCTTGTGAATGTTGCGTAGCGATGGTTTGTGCTCACATGTTTCCCAGCGTGAGATCGTCACGGCATTGACGCCAACGCGCTCGCCCAACATCTGCTGGTCAAACAGCCGAAGGAGTCGTAGATCCCGCAGTGTTCGCGTCATAACTAGTTCCTACTCTCTGAAATAGTTCCCCAAAAAGGAACGGTTGATGCCTAGTAAAAGTATAGCATACCGAAAACAAGAAGCACAAGGATCGAACCGATGTGGTACTTTCGTATACTCAATGTTTGATATATGGAAATAAAACGATAAGTATGTTATATATATTCGTGTAGACAACAGTAAATCAAACATTGAGTATACGAAGGAATGGGGGACAACGATGACACAGCTGCGGATGCTCTCGCTGTGTAGTGGGATCGGTGGTCTAGACATCGCCGCCGAAATGACCGGAGCGATCAAAGTCGTCGGGCAGGTGGAGGACATCTTTCATGTTCGAGGCGACGAATTCGGCCCCGTTGATATCGTGGCTGCCGGATTTCCTTGTTTTGTAGCTGGCACATTGGTCGAGACCGACAACGGGCCAAAACCTATTGAGCACATTGAGATCGGTGATCAGGTGCTCACGCATGCGTGTCGGTATCGTCCCGTTAATGCTGTTATGAAGCGGCAGGCGCTAACGACAGCAAAGGTACGCGTGATGGGTGTGGCTCGTCGCGCACGCCGTTTTCGCCGCAATCGTCACATCCGAGGAGGCCCGCTATGATCGCTGAACATCACCCCGTCCCACGCGATCTGCCGCGCAACACGATCAGGCAGGGCCACAGCCTCAACCTACTACGTCAGTTGCCCGATGGCTGTGTGCAGACGATCGTGACCTCGCCGCCCTATCTGAATCTCAGATCCTACGGAACAACGCCGCAGGTCTGGGGGGGCGTCTCGACCTGCCACCATACCTGGCAGGCACCGCTGGCGCTGGCGCCGCGCAATCGTCAGCACCTCGTCGAATTGGGCGAACGCCTCGGCTGTGGCGGCGGCACGAAACACTCCGCCGACACGACGAAATTTCCGCAGACCAACGGCTCGCTCTGCCAACACTGTGACGCCTGGCTGGGCGAGTTGGGATCGGAACCAACGCTCGACCGCTACATCGATCATCTCGTCAGCATCTTCCGCAAGTGCTGGCGCGTCCTGCGAGCCGATGGCACGCTCTGGGTTAATCTTGGCGACAGCTACAGTAACGATACCAAATGGGGCCCCGCCAAGAACACCACGAGTGGCGCTGGCCACGGTAGTGGCCAGCGCGAGCGCCGCAATACGGGGCTACCACCCAAGTCATTGATGCTGATCCCCGCACGGTTCGCGATCGCGATGCTCGACGATGGCTGGACGCTGCGCTCCGATATTATCTGGAAGAAGACGAATGGCCTCCCCGAAGCAGTCACTGATCGGCCCACGATGAACTATGAGCACATCTTCCTCTTCACGAAACGTGCACACTATTACTACGATGCCGACGCCATCAAAGAACCCGTCACGGGTAACGCACACCAGCGTGGCCACGGCGTGACACCCAAATCCGCACCCAGTGGCGGACCGATCAGAGCTAACACCAGCTATCACGCCGCGATCACCGAGCTGGTTGACACTCGCAACGCCCGCGCCATTTGGGAGATCCCAACGGAGGCTTTTGCTGGCGCACATTTCTCGACCTTCCCTCAGGCGCTCGCCGCACGCTGTATCGCCGCTGGCAGCAGCCTCTACGCCTGTGAGCGCTGCGACGCCCCTTGGAAACGCATGCTCAGCAAAGCCCCAGTGCACCCCGCTATCCAGAATGGCTGGGCACCCACCTGCCGCTGTCCCAATACCGCCGGCAGTGGGCGCAGCATCGTGCTCGACCCCTTCTCCGGTGCCGCCACGGTGGCGCTGGTCGCCCGCCGCCTGGGCCGTGACTATCTGGGCATGGAACTCAACGCCGAGTATATCGCGCTGGGGGACGAGCGGCTGCAACGCGACCTGCTGCCCCCCGCGATGAAACACACCGCCCTCGCCCTGATCCCCGCCACGTTGTGGGACGATCCGCCTGACTAGAACATCTGACCTCTCTTATAGTCAATGCTACACGCACTCATCTTTTTCTTGTCCTGATGATCAGGACCACATCAATCCAGGAGTTCCCCACACTGAACAGAGACCACAACGCGAGAGGAGTTGCGAACACCATGACAAAAATTACAGCAGATGAAACAAGCAAGATGAGTCGCCAAGAATTACAGGCAGCAATTCGCGTGCGCTCCAAAGAGCATGAGAACGGACATTGTGGCGCAGAACGCCGCAAAGAATTGCGTCAAGAAATGGCTATCCTAGAGAATGCTCTGATGGATTTTGATGATCCACCAGCAACGCAACCAAGCATACCATTCATAATGACACGCGATCCCACCCCATCATGTCGGCAGACGGAGACACAACCATGAGCAGCAACGCCGCACTCTTCACGAGCGCCTCCCCTGAGTGGTACACGCCCGCCGATCTGCTGGCCGAGGTCGCCCAGTTCTTCGCCGACGGCTACTACGATCCCTGTCCGGCCCGCGTCGCCACCACACCCGCCATCGATGGGCTGACGACCACCTGGTCGGCGCACGCGTCCATATTCGTCAACCCACCGTATGGCCGCACGATCGGGGCCTGGACACGCAAGGCGCAGCAGACCCTGCGGGAGAGCGGCTATCGCACCGAGGTGCTGCTCCTCGTGCCCGCCCGCACCGACACGGCGTGGTTCCAACCGCTCTTTCACCACAGCATCTGCTTCCTGCGCGGGCGGCTGCGCTTCTCGGGCGCGGTGAGCGGCGCTCCGTTTCCCTCGGCGCTCGTCTATCTGGGCTATCGTAGTCCCTGGTTCGCACACCATTTCCAGGCACGCGGCGCGATCATGCTGCGTCACTATCCCGCGCCGGAGGATGAGTAATGATGCCCCACTGGGAACACGGCCACCGCTGCCACGGCTACTGGCTGGGCACCCATGAGCGGGTGGCGTACATCGGACTGACGCCCCCAGGCTTCCCTATCAGATACTTCTGGTCAGTGGGCCTGACTGGGCCACGCGGCGAGGCACCCACGCTGCGGCAGGCCAAGCACCAGGTGGAACATGCGTGGCGGCAGACGACAACGACACACACCAAATAAGGAGAGCACCCCATGCAGATCAGCGGCACCTTTTCTCAGATCAAGCTCCTCGAGACCGAAGATACCGACGATGGCCCCACGACCGTTTTCGGAGCCAAGGATCACGAGAACCAGATCATCGTCATACTGACCACCAGCGATCGCGCTGTCCTGAACGCCATGCTAGATGCCTATCTCACGGGTGGTGTGGTCGCGATCACGGGCGTCTGGGTCCGCCAACGGCAGGTCACTCGGTCTCTGCTCGGAATCACACTCACTCACCCCGAGATCGCGATCAGGACCGTCATGCCACCAGCACCCGCCGCGACACAGGGCGCGGACGAGACGAGAGAACACGACGTGTAGACCAGACTATAAGATAGATGACGAGAAAGTAGGGTAGGGCGTA
>LDNN01000007.1_pt3 | contig 33970 bp, 39 predicted proteins | sample 350691 | NCBI WGS metagenome assembly LDNN01 (sample SAMN03646984, study PRJNA283341) | glacier metagenome | biome: Icesheet; feature: ENVO:00000133; material: cryoconite; isolation source: sample CY1 0.2 micron filtrate containing viruses sediment from cryoconite holes ...
CATAGCTCCACTCGATAGAGTCGAAAGACCTCCCACGAGGACAGGAGCTGGAATATTTTGAGAAATGTTCTGAATGTCCCAATTCATACTAGGACTAAAAACATAAGCAATGACCCCAGCAGAAGAGTTTCCCCTTATCTTAAAAGTAAAAGGACCAGCAGATGCTACCGGGACGTTTGCACAAATCGTCACTGGTGCCGGTTGTCCTGCGGACGGGAATTGATACTGCTGAATCGTTGGAGACAGCTGGTTATTTGATCCGTCTGCTAAGATATAACTCCCAATAGCAGATCCCAAACCAGCACTGATTCCAGCATAAGCGCAGACCTTGTATGTGGCTGCCACAGGCAATTGGCAAGTGATTCCTGGGTATCCATTTGACTCTGGAACGCACGAGATATTATTCGCTTTCACAGATACGATGGCTGACGTTCCCGCATTGGTGAAGTCAGTGATTGATCCAGAAGTGTTCGTCCAGTTTCCACCAGTCAGTCCGCCATTCCAAGTAGCTGTGGTGGTATTCGGAGTGTAGGCAAGCTGAGACTGTGCTGGGTAATAGTAAACTCGGATCACGCCAGGAGTAAACGTTACCCCGTAAAGATTTAATTGTCCACCAGCGGAGATCTTACTCCGAATTGAAAAAGTGACATTTGATTTTGGAGTTGTATAGCTAATGGATTGTTTAAAGGTTGGAACCGAAACGGTCGAAGTACTTCCTCCGACATAACTTTGTTCCCTGGCAGTATTTGTTCCATCCCAAAATTGAACAGCCCCATCATGAGCAGCGATATTGTTTTGCAAAACCCCCTCGTACTCAAGGGAATATTCACCAGCGCCAAGATTTGCGAAAGATATTCCAGGGATCTGAGTTGACGGTGCCAAAGCTGAACCAGAAGTTGTATATACGCAACCAGTTTGAGCTGGGAAATCAGTATAAGAAGTAAAAGCTGAATCCTGCCAAGTTGATGCGCATCCAGTAACGGTAACGGTTCCCAAAAGTTGAGCCTGAGAAACCTGAGACAAGTTTGTAGCTTTCCCGAGGTAGCACTGGTCGATATTTACGGTGCCCGTAATTGTGGAAGTCGCTTTTACGCTATACCCAATTGAAGTTCCGAGTGAAGGACCTACAAAGTTCATTGCCACCGGCTGCCAAGATCCACCAGAAGGAACAGCCTGACATCCAACTTCAACACCACCTGATCGAGCGCAAAGCTGAACGCCTACTTGTGATGTCGAAACAAAGCAAGAAGCCTGAAGGTTTACTCCGGCAAGAGTTGTGACTGGAGTGACATCTTGAAGAATTGATCCAAGTGACGCCGCAAATGTTAATTTTGCAGACTGAGTCCCATCGGTAAAGTTTACCGCGTCAACAGAGCCGGTCGCCGTGGCGACCGTATGGGAAGTCAGTCCACCCTCATAGGATGGATTGAGAAGATAATTCTTTCCTGATCCGCCACCGCCTCCACCAATCACTCCAGTAGAGATTGCCGTCGAAAGGAGTTGGGGAGGAAACACTGTGGTTGACCAAATCTTTGTGTCGTTGATTGCGTGGGTAGCATCTGCTCCAGCTGCGATCAGATCAGCAACAGACTTCACGTCTTCGTTCTGAATCTTCCCAGTTGCCCAAGAAAGGTTCGAGGTTAAGAATGCAAGTAAAACCAAAAATGTAACGTGTGTTTTCATAAGCTCCTCAGTATTGACTGTAAACCGCTTGCAGTGCTTGTCCTAGTGCGGGCGCAGTCACCATTGTAATTGTTGAACCAGAGATTGCATAGTCTGTCGTAGGAATCAAAAGAATACCGTTTTGATAGATCTGAACTGACGCCACAACAGCAGGCGTAGGGCTCAGCGTGAAGCTCGTATTTGATCCATTGACTGTACCAGTGGGTACGATGTTTTGGATCTGGGTTGCTACCGGTATTTGACTCAGGGTGTTGCTTGCACCCGATATCGTTTTGTTTGTCAGGGTTGCAGTCGTAGCATTCGTAACCAAAGAGTCTGCGGCTCCAACATTTGGAACCGCCAAAGACTGAGAGGTTGTCTGGGATGTTGCGAAAGTGAGCGTCGTAGATGCGGTCTGACCAGTGAGAAAGAACGCCAACTGCTTTGTGGTGGTCGCCGCATTCTCAATTCGGAATGCGTCTGTAATTAAAGAGGACCCGGTCAGCGTAATTCCTCCACTGAATGTCGAGGCACCAGTGAAAGTTCCGCTCAATGCTCCTGCGTTGATCGTTGGACTCGTGATCGTTTTATTTGTGAAAGTGGAGCTGGTGGTAAGGCCAGCAAGCGTGTCTGTTGCCGTCGGAAGACTGTAAGACTTCGTTCCGTCTGATGAGATCAGAGAATCAGCTTGTTGTATTCTCGTTGCCGACCCGAAAGCCGACAACGAGAACAAAATTACGAGAAGTGAAAAAGGGTGGCTTTTAAACACTTAAATTATCTCCGCGCCGATTCAGTCCATACGGTGCCGTCCCACACGAGAAGGAGATGGCTTTGCAGACCGCCAATCCATGCACCGTTGAGAGACAAACCTGTTCCATCTTGAAACTTCACCGTATTGCTGGCTGACTCAGAAATTAATTCTAATTTTTGTCCAACAGCAGTTCCAGCTGCGATCTGAAGCGATGCGGTCACAGTGATCGGAGAGGTTGCCGAGATGAAAGCAATGTTGTTGTAGTTTGATCCAGAGAACGTCACACCGCCAGCTGCGGTGATGGCTGTAGGTGATGCTGCGGTTCCGGTCACGTTTGGATTTGTTGCTGTGCCAGCAACGCTTGCCCAAACCCCGCCTGAGCTTGTCAGGACGTTTCCTGCGGTTCCTGGAGCCACAAAAGTCGGAGCGGATGTTCCGTTTCCAATAATGACGCTTCCAGAGGTAAGGGTAGATGCCCCGGTTCCACCGTTTGCAACGCCCAAGGTTCCGCTCGAGATAGCAGAAGCAGGGATTGCGCTCAGGGTATTGGTTGCGCCTGAGATCGACTTATTCGTGAAGGTGTCGGCAGTGGCATCTCCAGGAATGTTGTCGGTGGTAGTGGGTAGCGTTAAAACTGCTGCACCGTTCGTGATGGTTGCTCCATCCAAAACGCGATTCGTACTTGCGAAAGAGTCTACGGCACAAAATGCCAAGACAAATGCTAAAATTAAAAATTTCATTTTTATCTCCTTGAGGTTTCTGTCCATTCGTTTCCATCCCAAACTAACACGATCGCTGATCGGCTCTTCAAAATAATTGACCCGTTTAAAGAAAGTCCCGAGCCGTCAGACAAGATAGGGTAATTTGTATTGGACGAACCGATGATCTCAAGTTCTTGTCCGTTCACAATTCCTGGGCCGATCTGAGGGTTTGCCGTAACCGTAACCGAACCACCAGAGCTTGCGACATATATCAACTGTCTCTGTGACGAGGAAACGGTGATTCCGCTCGAGGCCGTAATAACATTCGGAGAGATCAAAGATCCGCTGATTGCCAACGCTCCTCCTCCAACAGCCATTCCGCCAATCCCGACCGAGCCTGCGTTTACGAGATAAAAAGTGTAAGGCTGTTGTCCAGTGGCAGGGATATTTCCAGAGGTAAATACAATCTGTGAAGCTGAAGCACCCTGAATAAGGTTCCACGCGTTGGATGATTGGATCACTCCGTCGATCATAACAAGCGTGGACGGTTTGTTTGCAGGCTTTCCAGCCAGCGAGAACGTCGCGTTTGTTCCATCCACCGTTCCTGCAGGGGTTTCCTGATATCCGGATAGAGGGTTTACGCTCTGAGAGTTGTTGAAAATATAATAAGCAGAAACGGTCTGACCAGGCGCAGGAGCCGGTGTGGAGAGAGTTACGACGAGTCCTGATATCGTCCAGTCAGATGCTTTTAAAAACACTCCGTCGATCAGCATCAAGAGGCTGTTAGGGTTTAGAGGTGTTTGAGAAAGTGTGAAATTTGTATTGGATCCGTCAATTACTCCAACAGGAGTCTCTTGAACAAAGCCAGGCTGATAAGTTGAAAGAGCGCTCGCGATATCTCTAATTCCAAGATCAATGACAATGCCAAGACCAGTGGTTGCGCCAGCTGCAGCTCTAAATCCGCAAAGGATAATATCACCAGCACCCTTTGCAGGGTATGCAGGAGATCCAGATGGAGTGCCTGCAATCACTGCTAAAACGAAATCATCCGCAAGGTTGAGGTTGATTGTTAAAATTGGATCAGATGGTTTCGGGACCGGAGTGTTCCCGGTAGAAAGATATCGAAGAACCAGGAGATCCCACCGTGGGTTTCCAGATGCGTTTGGAGTAATTGCAAACGTTTTTGATGTCGATGTACCTGGTAAAATTTGAGTGAGCTGTCCGTTAGGATCAAAGCCAATTCCGTTTCCGACAGTCCCGTTTAGATCCCCAATATCAATAGCAATTGGAAATGGAACTGGAAATAATTTTGTAGGCAAAACCCCTTCGCCGAAATACGCGAGTGCCTGCTGACCAAGAAAATTTTGGATAGCAGCGAAAGAGTAATCGAGGTCATATCGATCGACCAATTTTCTAGAGAGATCAATCCAATTGCGCCTGTTCATGGGTGAACTCCTAGAGCGACAAGAGCAACTGCGACCCTATCCATCGCTTGCATAAGGTTTGATGGCGGTGTTGCTGTCCAGTTTGACGGCGCAGCTGCACTGTAATGAATGTCTACTTTCATATTGACCCCAGAGGTGCCGACGTAAAGCTCCTTTGTGTCTGTTGCGTAGAATGGTTCTCCCTCAGAAAGAACTGGGATGTTTGCTATTAAATCTCGGCGCAGTAGGAGCTGCCTGTAAACGGTCGTAGGCATTTAAAATCCCCCAATCATAAATTGAAATCCCATAGGTCGAATGTACTCGCTGGTAATCCATTTCCAAAGTCGAAACTGTCAATCAACCCATTTCCAGCCAAACCCATATCAAACACACTTCCACCGATCAACGCAGGATTCTGAGCATCGTTCGTAATAATATGAGTAGACCCACCCTTTTCGCTCTGTGTTAGTAATTGACCAAGAGTGGACAGAGTTGCAGGAGATGCGTGACCGTAAATTTTTACTTCATAGGTGTAGGCTGTTGTTTGAATATCTGCGAGCTGTAGAGCTGTCAAACCAGCTGCCGCGTAGTTCAGAGTACAATCAAGTGGTGTAAGGTCTCTCCTTGCTCCAAGCAAAGGGTCCTCAATTGATAGAAAAGTATCAAGCCCGAGTGCGCTGATATCTAATATCCAAGCGCCATCTGGCATCCCACAGTAAACGAAAAGATCGAAAGTAAGACCGAGAGGATCCAAAACACTATGGATCAGGGTGTTTAAGTATGTGTAGCTGATCCCACCTGTGGCGCGGATCTTTGTCAGCAGGTTCTGTCTTCGAGTTTCAAGAGGCTGGCTTGAGTCCTGCTTGCTGATAAAATAATCTGTTTCCCATTTTGTGATGCTTCCAACACCAACCGTAGTGGCAAACTTGTCCCCATAGATAACGCTCAAGTTTGAATAAAGGTCCGCAAACGTGCTGGCGTGACTCCTGATTTCAGAAGATGAGTAGCTACGTTTATTTGTGTCCGGATTGCTTGCAAGGTCATCAGCGTAAACACCATCAGGAATTTCGCCCATCAGAATGTTCATGATTTGATCGATGCTTGGAAAAATTGGCTGGTCCAATTAGACACCCACGACCGTGGTGATTGTCCCTGGAGCTACGATTTGATTTCCAATAATCACCTGATCCCAAAACGGAGAGTTTAACATTTGGACCTGTCTATCCGCAAGGATTGGAATGTTGCCAATTGCAAGTCCAGTGGTCGGATCCATTTCAGCTGATAACCATGTATCGATACTTTGTTCGATGTATGCTGCAACAACAAATCCGTTTGCAAGTCCTGGGATCTGCCATCCACCGACCGGCACCTTGTACAGAGCTCTGCCGATTTCGCGAGTGATCAGCTGAGCAACCGTAAGGCCAAGTGGGTTATGAACCGAGTCAGATGGAACACTGGAAAGAGTAATTCCAATCGCAAGATCAACATTGATGGTTACATTTTGAGCAATCTCTGTCGGTCCGTATACGGATGCGCAATCAGTAAGGGGGGCGTTTGCATTGTAATACGCTTGAACATTATTTATTAAGGTCCCGCTCGGCACTCGAACAATGGAGAGACCGTTAGTCACCGCCGTGTCAATATCAGACGTTCCTGTTGTGATGTAGATGTCCACCGTGCCGAGACCACGTCCGAAACGCCTTACGAGTACCGTTCTCACGCTCGAGTCGGCGGCGAAAGCGAAATTTCTATAGTCGTTTGCGTTCCCACCTGCCGGTGGTTGCTGAAGTCTGTTTAAAAGTCTTGAGCGATAACTGTCGGTTGTTTCTGTTCCTGTGCCATCGGCGATTGGATTTGTGATTGCAGCAGACGCCCCAACGCCAGTAGGTGGGCTAATAACCTGAAGGACACCACCAGCGGAGACGTTTCCAATTTGACCAGGAGACAAAGCATAAATCGCAACAAGAAGAACCCCACCTGCAATCACCCCACTCGTTGTGTTTGTGTACAGGGCTCCGGTAGGAGTGTAGACAAATTGGAGTTGACCTACGGCAATTATCGTACCGTTAGTCCCTGAAATTGTGACGCCAATAGACTTTGAAACGCTTGGATTTAATTGAAGCAATCCAAGATCCGCACCACGCAGAGTGAGTGCAGCTGGACGGGATGTCGAAATAAATGTGTCGTTATCAACTTTTGCCTGGTCGCCATAGAGACCAGAAGCAAAGGCTGCAAACACATTTCCGCGAATCACAAAGTCAGAGCTTGAATCGTTCGTATTGATAGACGGCTTGATGCTCTGAAGGATCTTGAAGTATTGCGTTTGAATCTGCACTGGTGTTGGGAAAGTTGCCACGCGCTACCTCATACTGGATTGAATGTGAACTGCGACGACAATGGGAGCGCGGCAGGTACGACTCCAATTTCATTACTCGTTCCGGTTTTACTTGTCGAAATATTACTGAGCCCTACATCGGAAGCCTTGCCAGAGTTCACCACCTGGGAGCGGATCGCCTCTTTCGCAATTGATGCGTACTGCTGCTCTAGGTCCGATGTTCTTTTTTTGCCAACCAAAGTGTACAACCGAGAGCCCTGGCCGATTTGACCATAGAGCCAGGCTCCCTGTGGAATCATAAGAGCGATGTAGCTGGACTCAAGAACGCGGTCAGATGGAACTGGAGATCCATTTACAAAAACGTAATCTTTTAATGTTGGATCAAATTTTAAGTTTTGTGCCATGAATCATCCCTTCCTGAATTTAATAACAAGAGTCATTTCTTTATATGAAAGTCTTCTTCCCTTTAAATTATTACATGGCCAGCAGCACGGTACACAGTTTTTATAAGTATATCCTATTTCCGATTTCTTGCGATCAATCATTTGGGATGTGCCAGATGGAATCAAGCATTTAGCTCTATATGAGACAGAAGTTTTAGAGTGTTTTTTGGTAGCAATAATTCTTTCGCCGAGAATCTCCTTTAATGTGCTCATAGTATGGTTCCTGTCCCAGTACCAGAACCAGATAAAGAGCCGCCAGTAGTAATGCCACTGACACTGGCAACAGAAACCGGAACCACGGCATTCGCCTGAATATATTCAACAAACTGAGCGATCGTATCGCAAAGCTCATTCCTTGCTGTATCCAAGAGAGTCTGTTCAGCCGGGAGAAGTCCAGACGGAATTGGACCATAGACCGCATCCATCTTTGTTCTAACCACAGCCTTTGCAGCCGAATGAACCATTGCCATCAGACGCCCCTATCCACGAAATTCTTTTGACCGAGAAAATTGGTTGATGTCGTATCGACGTACTCAGTTTGAAGGTTTTGAAGCTCTGAGCGAATAGAGGGATCCAAGACCACCGGACCGACCGCGCACTGTCCTATTTGTGGAGCCTGAAGAATCGCATTGAATATTCCATCCATAAGAACCTGCAGGATATCCCCCAAGACCACAGGGCTTGCAGCTCCAAGGATACCCTGGTGAATGGATCCACCAGACTTCATGTACACCACCTGGCCGTCTGGGCCATATAAAACCGACTCCCCTTTATTAATTGCCGGCCTATTGGAATCATACTGTCCAATTAAATTTAGATGAGTAGGATCAGATGCAATTGGAACCGCCACGCCAGCCATTCCAGTTGGAGGTCTGGAAGCAAAACCATAGGGGTGAATAATTCTGAGGTTGTCGATCACCCCTTCGTTTGCAAACCTCTGCATTGATCCACGATTTGTATCTGCGGTATCAGTAATATTGCACATCATGATTTGTGCAAGCTCCCGCTTTACGGTCTCCCTGATCAGTTGCTTTAGTTCGTGAACTTCCATCATGTTGAAGCTCCAGTCATCGGAACCTGCGCCACAATCGTTCCAAGCCTGCACAGTTTCAACCGAGTTGTCATCCCGTGATCAATTGTCAAATCGTAGGTTACTGAGTAGACATACATATCCTCTGCCACATCGTCATCTGGAATTTGCACGTTGTAAATTTGATCAACATCATAAATGTTTCCGTCGCCATTGACGTGCCCACGCACCACTACCTCGACGTCTAAAATCTTCATGTTATCTTTTGCAAGCTCTCGACGAGCCTTTGTTGCACCCAAAGTCTTTGGGTCGCCGCTTTGATTGCCAACAAAATTGATCAAGTCAGCAGCCTGACCACCCTCTCCATAGGTGAAGGTTTCAAAAACAGATCTGCCGCCAATCGCAGTCTTGATCTTTTTCATGTCGGCATCTTGGTTATTGACCGTATACGCGCCAGCATCAACCAGCTCAAGGTTTTGAAGCTGAACAACAATCTGACGAATCGCCAGGTTTGGACCACGCCTCGAGCGACCCTCCAAACAATTATTTTGTCCTGGGTGTACCGGATCAAGAATCAATTTATTATTTGGGGTTGACTGAACGGACATTTTTGGACGACCAATTTTTATCTGTCCATTTGGTGATGACCAGATCAAGCAATTTGTCAGCTCTAAGCATCTTTGGAGGGCACCCATCTTGGTTTCGCTTGGGCTTGTCTGAAATAAGATCTGCCCATTTGGAACATCTTGGAGAATTGCAGTCTGTGGGATCCTGGTGTTTGCAATTAAGATCTGAATAATTGTTCCGATTGTTTGGCTTTTAATCTGGTACACACGATTCTGAGCATCCACCGAAGCGTTATCGATCAGCTGCCCAATTAAATCACGACCAGTGATCACATATTCAACTTTGCTTGGCATCACATGGGTGTCCGTTTCGTCTACGATCCCAGTAGCAAGTTGAATTTTATTTCCGTCCTTGTCGGTGACAAATAGCTCGATCCAATCTCCAGATCTAATCGCAAGCCTGGTGTTCTTATCTACTCCAGGAGCGGTAAACCTGAAAGCAGCTGCTGGAGTGAGAACGCTCCTTTCGAACTGATAGGAATCGAAATTTATCAGCGGGACAACAACCTTGTTCGGGTATGCGTCGTCCTGAGCGCTTTTAAAATCACAAATGAGTGGCTTGCTTTGATCCATTAGGCAACCGGCACAAGAACCTGCGTTCCAGGTGGGATGTAGTTGAGGCACTGTAAATACGGATTCAGTGACTCAATTTGGTTTTGAGCGTTGTAATTTAATCCATTCAAGAATGCTACCTGCCTCAAACTGACAAACGACAGTGTAGTATAAACTACTACATTTGCCTGAGCAGACGAGATGCAGCTTTGAGTGACCTGCTGGATCTCTACGGCAAGAGACCTGTAGTTAAAAAGAATATCGAACCCATTATTCCCCATTGCATTTTGGATTTCGGCGATGGCAGCAGAAATCGCAGTTCTTGCGGCGTTGGCATTAAACACAGCGGCCTGTGGACTGACTTGATTTGCACTCACGAATGACGACAGGTTTGCATTTATGTTTGCTTGATCAGTAGGGGAGAACCCAACCTGAAAGACCGGCTGCAAAGTTTGGGTTGATGTTTGCCCAGAATTTACCTGGGTGACATTTCCATTCACCGATGCGGCAGTTGCAAACAGATTCTGAGTATGTGCATCGGTTGAAAATGTTGCCGACAGCTGCCCAAGAAGGCGAGAAACTTGACCGACAATTGAAGAAAGTCGAAGTCGAAAAGCTGCCTTGATTGCGTTTGGAATTAAAAGAGCCGCACTGATAACTGAGATGTCTGACGAGATTGTAGTCTGGATTGAGGTAAGGGTTTGAAGTGCTGATCTCAGAGCAGAATTTTGGCTTGCCGGAACTTCTTTTGCAGCTGCAAGAGTGTCGGTGTTGTCCTCAATGAACGTCGCACGGATTGTGACTGCATTCCACTCATCGTGCTTATGGACAATCTCGTACTCCATGAAGCGGGAATTGATAATCCCACGAACTGGATGAGACAGCTTTCCCGACTCGTTTGAATTTAGGAACACACTTAAAAACTTTTGAAACAGAAGTTGGTAATTTGTTCCAAAAAATTTAATATTGAATGTAAATTTTTCGCCCTTGCGTCCGAGATCAGAGACAGCTTGACCATCTCGATACGGGTATTCGTATACGGCAAGTCTTCTTCCGCCAGAGTCTGTGATCGTATCCACAGCGGCAAGCTGGGTTGAATCCTGACCAGCTCTTGTTTCGATGAAGAAAATGATGTCAGGAATCTTCGTTTTGTTTGATGCTTTGGTAAATGTTCCACGCGCGAGATTCCATTCGCCCCGCGATGGTGATCCATAGGGGTTTGTCAGGTCGCCAACTAATCCTCCTAGATCTGAACCGATGCTCATCCTCTGCCGCCTCTCTTGGTTACATCAGAAGGGTTAGTCATTTGAACAGGCTTATTCTTTGATGCTGTCACTTGTGCTCTAAGAGTACCATCGTGGACAGCTTTTTCGTATTCTTGAACCGTAAGAGCTGTCCCGTTGTGCTTATTATAATCTGACGCCTGATCCTGTTTTGAGTATGAATCTTTTGCTGATCCAGATGCCTCGTCTGGGTGTAGTGCGTTGTAAATTGATTCCCCACCATTTGCGAGCTTCGGAAACGCAGCCATGATCGATGCGCCTATCTCATAACCAATTGCGCCAGCAGCCAGTGCTCCGCCAGCCATCCCAGCAAACTTTCCAAGCTTCCCACCAGCACCAGCGAGCACTCCACCAGCTCCGCTTCCACCCATCTCAGATGCGTTGACCACAAATACTTTTTGAACGCCGGCAGCTTCAGCGGCTCCCTCCCCAACCAAACCGCCAAGCATTTTTCCACCGGGGAGTTTTTTTAGCAGGTGATTTGCAGCTCCACCCATCAAAATGCTCATCCCCACTGTGCTTGCGGTGGCAACAGCAAGAGTGCCCTTGTTGTCCCACGCCGACTTTGCCGTATTTCCGATATCGTGAGCTGCCGCGGACAAATTTCCTTTTGCAAGATCGTGAGCTGCGGTCGAGAGAGTGTCGCCAATTTCCCGGGTCGCGTTTTTCGTATTTTCTCGGAATTTATCAAACGAGGCAGCCATGGAGTCCGTGGCAGTTGCAAACTGGGCAGCCGTTTCGTTGGCGCCAGATACCACAGTATTAAAGTCCCCCATGTTGTTTTTGAAGGCATCAACAAAGCGGGTGAGGTCGGTTCCTGAAGCCCCTGATAGCCCCGTGGCTTGCTCCATCACTTGCTGGCTGTTCTGCCCAAACTTTGAGGTGTTTATCTTGCCAAGGGCCGCAGGATCGAGCTTACCGTTCTTAAACAGATCCACGCCAAAAATGCCGTTGAGTTTGTCTTTTCCGCCAGGTCTTGAAGCCTGTTCCATCAATTGACGCAGGATGTCCTGACCAGCTACTCCAGATTTAGAAGCTGTGGCAGCCATGCCACCCAGTTCTCGCCCACTGAGGTTCATCATTTTCCCATATGGAGAGATCTGCTCAATGGCATGTCCGGCCTCTGCTGCCGTCTTGAAAGCGCCTGATACTCGGGTTGCCTGAAGCATGTCCAGGGTTTCGCCAAATGATTTCGAATTAACTTTTTTGCCCTGGCTCTTAACAATTTCAACAACACTATCAGCGAGAGCATCCGTGCTCTCGCCAGTAGCTGCCCTGACTTTACCCAAGGCTTCTCCGATAGAGGCAAGTTCTTGCGGAGATTTCACACCACCTTTGGCAGATGCCGTCTCAACGCCAGGAAATACGTCTTCTAGCTTCTGGCCGGTAGATGCGATCTTTGTTCCTATATTTGATTTAAAATCACTGAACTCTTTGCCAGTCAGCTTCAGCCTGGTGTTCAATTTATCAAATGCACGCTCAAGGTTGAAAACCTCCTTCACGCCAGCAGCCATGCTTTCGGCAAATTTGAGCCCACCTGCAACTGTCTCAAGCGCAAAGGCAGTCTTCATGTCCTCTTTGAGTTGCTTACCCAGGTTTGCGAAGATTCCTTTTATTTTGGAGCTACCTTTTTCGGCCGCGTCCTCTGTCTTCTTGATTGATTTGGGAGCTTCTTTGCCAAGAGCCTGCTCAATATCGGAAGCAAGGGCTTTCATTGCAAGCGACATATCAGCCATCGCCTGGAGAACTTTTTTCGGATCTAGGTCTAACTTTAACTCGTCAGACATTTATCCATCCCCTCTTTTGGTCTGCTCTTTACGTTCTTCGTTCTCTGCAATCCGACAAGCCGTCCACCAGGTAAGCTGACCGACAGTTAGATTTGAATCTCCTGTCTCTGGATCAAATCCACATAAGCTGTGCAGATTGCCCTGAGCTGAAGCATAGATAAGTCTCTCGCCGATGCAGTGTTTTTTTTTAAAGCATCCACAATCATCCTGAAGATTTCAGGGGTAATGTGCTCCAAGGCTGGATTGACGGTATCCATTACCTTAATGAACTCTTCGTACAGATATGACATTTCATCCAAGGACAACAAAGCAAGAACCTTATCGCTCAACATTGGCGCTCCACCCTTTGTCAGAGTAGAGGCCAGCTTCAAGGTACTTTTTTGAATCGCAAGATTCTTATCGGTGTCATCGCCACCCATGATGGTAGCAAACTTGATTGCTTCCCTTCTAACAGCGGCAACTTCATCGCAGGATAAGACACGAACCGGAATAGAAAGAGGACCCATTTTGATTTCATGGACCTCCTTCTTTCCGGCTCTCATCTTTGCAACAATTTCCTCAGCAGACATCGGGACCTGGTGAGTGATGTCGCGATTCATTTTATCCATTGAAACCCTTAGTTAGCCGCGTTCGAAATCGAGGTAGGGAACAGCGCACTGTTTCCAACCTGATCAATTATATCGAGTGCGATCATGTTAAAATTCTTTTTACCTTCTGATCCAATGCCGGACGCAGATTGCTCGAAGTCCACAAAGTCCATGTTTGTTAAAGAATATCTATCCCCGCCATGCTCAAAGGTCAATGCGACGTTATTGTCTTCGTAATTCAGAGCCTCTAGCTTTGGCGTGCCCAGTTTGCTTTGAACTGCGATAGAAAACGAACAAGTGATTTCACGATTTGATTTAACCACTCCGGTGAACCGGCGATTTCTGCTCATCGTTGGAACGTGTTTTGTTCCATCTGAAGCACGAACGGTGATACTCTCAACATCGAAAATGTCTTGTCCATTCACCGAAACAAAACCTCGATCTATATATAATTGACTCATATAATCTCCTTAAAGGGTAAAGTTTCCGAGCGTGCTTTGCGCCTGGATGTTTCCAGCGATCACATATAAGCCTGGCAGTACGTTGATTGGAATGAAGAAGTCAAAGCGTCCACGCGAAGATAACGATGGCTGAACCACAAACAAAGGAGCGAGTGTTTTCACGCCTTGGAATGCTCCACCATCTTCAAATATTTGAGCGACCCGCAATACTTCATCCTTGAACTTGCTTGCGATCTGCAATGAAGCCTTGGATCCACCTGGGTTGTTATTGAATGGTGGGTTTTGGCTTACCTGATAAATTGACTCTTTAAAGTCGTTGATCACAACCAAATCCTGCCAATCGATATAAGAAGTAGCCGCAGTCACTCCATCTGGAAGCAAGGCGTACGTAGTTCGTGTTCTTACAAGACCCATCGTTCCTCCTGGCTGAAGATACAATGGCGAAAGTCCCGCAGCAAGAGCCGCTTCAGATGCTCCATTAGGATCGATAGCAATAATGTCTGATGCCTTCTTTGGAGGCATCAAAGCACCAGCAGTCACACCCTGAAGTGGATTGTAAGGAAACGCTGAACCCATCATCACTCCTGCGTGACCAGCAGCAACAATTTCAGCAGCCTGAGAAACCACATTCTGGAATGAGATCACTTCAGCAGATTCATTTACCGAAGCAAGCAATGGATTCCCGAGAGCATCCACCATGGTTGCAGTGGTCACGGTTAATACTCCAACTACAGCTCCGGCAGGAACACCAGTTCCAGAGATCTGAGCACCAGGGTAAACTCCGGCAGTTATGGTCAACGCAGTAACCACATTGCTTCCAGCGGTCAGAACACCATTTGATGCAACAAGCGCAGTGTTGGTGTCTTGCAAGTAAGCAACAATCGCTCCCCTTGAGTTGATGTTGTAAACCTGTGCAGCAGATAGAACATCAATTGATCCGAAGGTTGCAAAGGATCCAAACTGTCCTGAAAGGTCTCGGTCAATTCCAGATACGGTCGAAACAAGAGCAAGAAGTGTTGCTCTGTTCGCAGAATCAGAAGCTGGGTAGCAGCTGACAAACATATCTGATCGAACATTTGAAACAGCCTTAATTGCTTCCGAGGCTGGACCAAAGTGAATTTCGGAATTTGGAATCAACACAACCCGAACAGCTGGAAAGTTAGAACGACCCGCTCCTGAGTTTGCGTTGATGAAAGCTACAACCATCATTTGAGCTTGTGATCCAACTCCGGCAAGAGCAGAGACTTCTGCACCAGCTGCGGTCGAATCCCCGACATTGACAACATTATAAACTTGGTAAGGCATTCCGATTCCAGGGCTTACTGCCATGTGACCGAATATGGTTGTTACTTTCTTTTTCGTAGCGATTGGCTGCGCAGAAAACGTGATCTCAAGTGGAACGCTCGGAGTGAGCCGGTTAGAAATATCTGTTAGCATTTTCAAATCCTCCTAGTTTTTAACTGCAAACTCTTCTTTAATTGCTACCGCGATCTGCTTCGCAGCATCGTCGGTCACTCCGTCATAAGTTCCGCCCATGACTTTAAGATCATGAAGCGTCGCCTGGTACGGCAAATCCTTCGTTCTATTCTGAAACTCAAGCGCACGATACCAAGACCTGAGATCGATTCTGTATTTAACTGAGATCAGTGTAACAGGAACAGTCTCAGATTCAACAATCCCTTCAATGTTTGGACTCCAGGTGATCGACTTTCCAAATTCATTTAGGCCAGGAACTTTTGCCGCTCTCTTGATGTAATAGAGTTCGTCCAGCATGTCTTTACAAAACGAGCTCTCGAAAAAGTTCAATATTGCACCTTGGAAAGCCATTGGCACCCGCGTGAAGTCTGATCTGCGCTGGGATGGGGGCCAAAGGACCATGATATTGATGGCGCCATTCAGGTATCCATTAGAAGACGTTTTCTCTTCAGATTCAGCCTCATACACATTGATTGCAGGTAGCTGTCTTATGCTCCAATCGAAGCGGTCATAGTCTGCCCACCGTTGTTGATTGCTTCCTGGCTTGTATGGGCCAAATAACTCTTGGAACGGGTTGCTCTTATTTGGACCCGTGATTGCTGCAAGCTGTGACATCAGGGTTCTAACGACAGTCTCGCCAGGTCCAGACATGAAAAGATCATCAATTGTTTTTTCGTGGATGGTGGTCACCTACCACCTACCAGCTTCTTCTTGAGCGTTGAGATCGACTTGGTAGCGAAAAACTCATAGATCTGATCCATCCACTGCTTCTGAATAGTCAGGTACTCTCGTTTTGGTATTTTAATATTGTGAGGTTTAATTTTAATATGTCGCCCGAAACCGTTTTTCGTTCCTGGGTGATGAATTGTACCGCCACGGTTATGAATCGCAGCATAGACAAGATCCGTTCCCCAGATCAGTTTTGTTCCTTCTTGCTTCCAAATGTTGCCGCGAACCCCTGGCGTTGTAACGCTTTGGAATAAAAGATCAGACTTTCTCAACATCTTGCGAGCAGAGTTTTCTTTTCCACCAGTGCCCAGCTTCTTTGACATTGCTATTCGAATACTTGTAGGGCTGAGAGGTTGCCAGCCAGGACCCTCTTTATTGAAGTTGTCGGCAATCGCTTGCCCAACCAGAGCGGCAATCCCCTTGCTCATTATGATTGTGTCCAGGTCTGCCTTAAGGCTTGGATCTTCGAATCGCTTTACCAATTCATCCAGACCTTTCTTGTCCAGAGTTAAAGAGGCGGTCATAGAGGATCATCATCACCCGTGGGTAATGCTCCAGCCGTTTGTGCGTTGATATAAGTTCTGCCTGGGTCATTGATCTGTGATGCCGCGTAGCTTGCTGAATCGAACTGAGATGCGTCCGTATTGATAATCATTCCGCTATACCCGTCATCAGCCATGCTATTGCCGGCATCGAGTAGAAGGCCATCTAGTGGGGCTGGACGGCGATATTTTTGGATCAATCTTCCCTTATCGTCTCGCTCATTTCCAAGGAGCTTATCGATATATGAGTTGTAAGCCTTTTCGGTAGCCTCTTTATATGCTGCCGCATTTACGTGGGTTCCACGTCCAAAGTCAGTATCAAGGATCTTGCAGATTGCCTTGTACTCGCAAGCCACTCGAATTGCCCGCTGGGTATGATCCGGCAAAGCCTTGAAAGTGAATGGTGTGAGTTTGTACTGGAAAGGAATTGCATATCTGACTCGGAGGTCCTGCTCGACCTCCGTTTCAGCATCTTGGATTAACTGGGAGAAGAGAGCATTCGAAAGCTCCCCATCCTGAAGTGAATTTGGATCCGCTTGGAACTGAACCTTATTTACAAGCCTAACCTGGACGTTTGCAGCAGTGGTGTAAATTGGAGTCGCGGACATCAATCACCTCTTAATACTGTTCGTCTTTGAGTGCGTTCTTATCGCTTAGCTCGTCACGCTTCTCGACAAGACCAAATTCTCCATTTTCAATTGCAGCGAGCTTCTTATCGAAAGCTGGATCTGGAGGATTGATCACAATGTTTCTCATTCCCATTGCTTCTAGCTCGTCCTGAGTGAGTCCACCCTGATCAATAGCTTTCGATTTCAGTTCTTCGATAGTTTCAAAAGTCATTGCTGGATACCAGGTGACAGGTGCGTGGCCGTCATGCTTTGTCCGTGCAGCACAAAGAACGTCCGCTTCAGCCTGAGATACTTCTACCTCCTGGCCTACTTCGTAAGAGCCGATCTGGTGCATAATCTTAATTTTAATTTTCTTTTCTTTTGCCATTGGGTGGTTTTCCTTCTGTCTTGGGTTAGTAGGGAGGGGAGATGAGCGAACCCATCCCCCCTGCACTATGGTTGTCGGTTAGGACAATTTAGATAACGGTGCCAGTCAAGGTATCAAAAGCACGCTTCAAGCGTGGTCCGCCGTAGAATCCGCCGAACACGTCGATGTACGGATTACCAGGACGATCTTCGATATGCTCATCAACCAAGATGAACTTACCAGGAGCCGGTGAATCAATTGAACCGTTCGTAAGGTTCAAGGTCATCACGAGATCTCCAATTTTATTTCCATCAGGAAGCTTGCACTCAAAGTACAAAGAACCATCTGGAATAAAGAAGATCGCATTTCCAACCGTGATTTGTCCGGTAGTTGCTGCGATAGACTCAGACTGATACCAGCTCTTGTAAATCTCGATCTCTGGCATACCAGGAATGAGGAATCCCATCACCGCATTGATATCGTGAGCCTTATAGGTCTCAGATGCAAAACGGTTTTGGATTAAGGACTGAACAGCAGGATTATCAAGAACCATCCGAGCCGTATTAGGGTTCATGATGATTTTGGTGATCTTGTATTTTCGGAATGGAGCGTATCCACCCATGATCCAGTTACGCAAATCTTGGACTGGCGTAGAGGCTGGGTTCGTGGTGGTGAAGTTTCCTGCACCATCATTGAGACCCCAAGGAGCAACAGGAGCTACGTTATTTCCCGCTGGCTTTCCGAAGGAAACGATCTTGCCGTCATAGACGTATGTTCCGTTGAAGATCGCCTGCCAACGCAAAAGCTCCATACGAGCTTCAATGCGGTTGTTCAAAACGAGAGCGTTCTCGTTAAGGTGCTGGCGAATGCCGCGCTTGGACTGGTCATTCAATCCCAATTCGCGAAGACGGAGGATGTCCGACTCGTTGAAACGGATGAACTCTTTATACGCGCCTGGTGCGTATTGTTGAGTTCTAAATTGACGACGAGGTGCCGACTGAGGGTCAGTCCCAAGAGTATGCTCCTGAATCAAACCGCCACGAGCTTCAAGCACGTCCACAAACACTGTGGTAGACGGCATGTCGATCGCTGGCATGTACTTAGCTCCAAGATATTCCGTGGTATCGGTTTCGATCTCGCGGATAACTTCTTGGAGGACTCGCGTGTGCGCGCCCGCAAATACGGTACTCATTTTGAATTACCCCCTTATGCTCTGATGCGGATCATGCTAACGCCGTGCTCGACGAAAGAATGTCCACCTAAATTGGCGATTGCTCCGGAATCTAATCCGACTAACAACGCTTGAAATAAAGTCGCTTCCCTGATGATGGAGATTTCTGATCCATCAGCAGGAGCAGGGCTTATTGCGGTGCCTACGTTAGCATCGAATGCCAACACACCAACAGCAAACTGGCTTCCATCGGTAGCGCCAACCAAATACGGCTTGTAGAAACCGCTATCTGGACCCGAGCTTGCCAATCCCAAAACAGTACCTGCGTACAGGTATTGACCATACTGGGATGCACCTAAGCGTCCTGCATCTTGTTGGATAAGGTCGCTTCGTTTTGCAATAATGTTTTTAAAATTATCACGGCTGTCGGTGCCGATAAATAAACTATCTCTCACTTCTTGTTGAACCATAAAGACTCCTTTCGTCTATGTTCGATTATTTAGCTGCTGGCTCTTCTTCGCCTGGCTTGCCCTCTTCTTCACTACCCATTCGTTTCGCAAGCTCATGGCCTTCCTTTTGTTCGGAGTCCATCATCTCGGAAACCATGCTGGCAAAGCGGCTCATCTGCGTGTTGAGTTCGTCAACCTGCTTTTGAACTTCGCCAAGACTCTTCTGAGCATCTTCAGATTTAACATCGCCGATCTCTAAATGCTTTCCTTCACCCATGCAAGCCATAGCTTTTTCATGACATTGCTTTACGGAAGCCATATCTCCGGCTTCAAGGTGCTTGCCCATCTCTTCAAGGTGAGCCTTTAAATCTCCTTCTTGACCAGGAACAACATGCTCATCTTTTGGCGTTTCTTCTTTGTAGTCCACTGGACCACTCATCTCGCCGTGTTCTTTATCTTCGTCTTCGATCAGTTTTTTGCCGGTCATTTTCTTCCAGTCACCAGCAATCTCAGAACGCAAACGCTTCAATTGTTTCTTTTCAAGCGATTTAGCCATGTCGCCAAATTCTACACTTGAAGTAGATCCGCGCTGACCTGGCTCGATCACGCGCTCTTGGCGTGCTTCGAACGGAGTCATTGCAATCTTGAGGGTCGCATCATCGAGCTTTGCAAGATGAGAAAACCCTTCGGTGTTTTTTGAAAGCTCTTTATATTCTGCAGGAGTCATCTTCCCAGCAGATATCGCAGCGTGGAGCCGTTTGATTACGGTATCCTTGCGTGCAGCGAGCTTAACGGTTTCATTTGTGGTCACAAGGTTCTTTGACAAACCTTTTAGGCTTTCGCTCATTGCTGTGAGCTTTGCGAGTTTATCAGCGTGTGCCTGATATCTCTTTAATCGTAGAGTGCTCATTTTATCCCCTTTGGATTGGATTGTTGTGCGCCATGCGTGCTTCTTCAACAGCATTGCACCTGGCGCCGCCGGTGTAATCACTGTGCTTGTTTCCCCGAGGGAGTCGTCAGTTTCGTTTATGCCAATAGACAGGTGGTAAATTCTTCCATCGATAACTTTTTTTACTGCCTGATCTCCCAAGAAGGTCACGCCTTCGGCAATTGCGCAAGGGACATTCTTTCCTACCTTTGGAACATCACGTACTTCGTATTTCAATCTTCCGGTCAATCGTCCTACGATTCTATCGTTTGAATCGCTCTCATGTGAATCGAGAATGGGCTGGTAAGCACCCATTGGAATCTTTTCCTCACCACCGTACTCAGCGGCCAATGCATCCAGATTCTTATTATGGACATCAACCACATGCTTAATTCTTGCAGCATCAAATTTGATTGGACCATCACCAGAGAGAAATTCCATCTCAGTTCCATCGGGTCCACCGTGAACGAGAATTGCAGGACGCACAATCTTATCCACCGCATCCGAAGATGAAGTAGACTGGTCAACGCTTCCTGATGCTTCTGAAAGTCTTTTCATTTTCTCCATCCATTCGGCAATGGGACGACTTTTACTCTACTTGGATCTCTGTCTTTATCTTCTAACATTTTACGGTTCATTGACGTATTTGCAAGTGCGATCAAATGAGACCGACAGTTCCAGTGGCAAGCAGGGGTGTTGTCTGTCAGCAACTTGGTCCCAGGCCGATACACCAAACCGTGCCTCGATGAACACCAATTTGTCTCAACCCTGTCTCTCACGCTGTCAAACAGAAAACCAATTATATCCTCGTCGCCATCGAAAAACGCGACCTGGGTTTTGGAAAAGTAGTTCGTTGATTCGGTTCTGAAGATGGTCTCAACCCTACTTTTGGAGGTGTCCCACTCTTTTGTCAGCTGTTTTTTCACTTCTGCAGGTGTGATTTCGTTTTTATCGATAGCTGGAATCAATTCTTTGAAGGCTCTCTTCAATTTGTCCATGTACTGCTTACGGAGCCTGGCGCTTAGTTTTTTGTTCCTTTTCAGGATCCGCTGCCAATATTTTTGGTTGTGGAATACGTCAGCAACCGTTTTGATCTTCTTTGGCAAACCAACAGGACCAGGCGCGGCCAGGCGTGTCATTTTGTTCTCTTTGAGATGCTTTTCTTCGTGCGCGGAGTCGTAAGCAGACTGAATCACCGATCGATAGAAGTGTTCCCCGACCTGTTCCATCCCATTGAGAGATGGTGAAACGACACATCCAGTGGCGGTGTAATGCTCAACCATGTAATCGATCGCGGACAACATCACCCGTTCCATCTCTTTGATAGCGAGATCAGTTACTCGATCTTTTTTTTTGTACTTCTTGTTGATGTGTTGTTTGCGAGAATTGGATACGCCGAATTTTTTTGCCATAACTTATGTGGTCCAGGATGGATTCGAACCACCGACCTGCAGCGTGCCACCCACAGCTGCCGCTCTACCATCTGAGCTACTGGACCGTATTAAGAATCTCACACTCTATAGTTCGGCGGAAGATCATCTTCTTCATCATTTGGCTTGGGGGGCTCACTTGCATTTGGATCTTCTTCACCAACATTGGTGTCCATCATCGGCAGAGGAGCTTTGGTTTTTGGTAATCCCATTTTCTGACGAACAACATCAAAGTCATCTTGAACTGACTTATCCATGTAGCCCTGGTCAGTAAGAGCGCCGTACACGTTTGCAAGTTTTTCCATTACTTCTGGATCAAAGTCTTCCAGAACAAACTCTCCGAAGCCATCTTTATTCCAGGCTGATTTAGGGAAATTGTACTTTACTATTTTCGAAATGAACTGATCTATTATCGATTGCTTATAGACTTTATTTTTCGAATCACACACTTGCTTGAAAATCTTATTGTGTTCTTGACCAAGTGAATAAGAACCACCACCATCGCCGCCCAAAACCAAAGGAGGCAAAAGAAGGCCACGCATGATAGCGCGATTCCAATAGTCAACCCCGTCCTTGAAAACATTCATATCCCCCTGAGACTGGATTGCTTCCAGCTCGTACATCTGACCTTTCATTCCAGGAAATGCGACAAATGAGCTGTTATGTAAGTTCTTCATCGCGTTCGCCATTGCAAGCTCTGCGCGTTGAGCAATGATCGGACCCTGCTGCCCATCTCCCATTGTGTTCTGAATTACGGTGTCATTGTTTGCAGCGTACCCGACCAGGAGTGGGGTTCCCTTTCGATCAGCAGCAACAACCCACATTTTCAAGAAGGCGTCCTTCGATACCCAGTTCTTGTAAATGCGTCGCAGGATAGATCTTCCGTATGGATTGTCGAACTTTCCAGTGGATGAGCTGCGAAGATGAATCACCTTATCTTTTGGAATCTTTACGGTGAGGTAAGTAAGATCGGCAGCAATACGGATAGGATAAGGATAATCACCAATAGAAGCGAAAAGATCAGGCCGAAATCCGTCAAGAGATTGGTTGTTAAGACCATAAGCATAAGAATTGAAAAAAGTATTATGATATCGTTGGTACTGATAAATTCCATCTGGTAGAACCTCTCCGTGTCTGTTCACTGCAAACACCACCGTAAGAGGTGGGTAGGTGATTAACTTCTTTGGAATAAATGCTGGAAAGCCATCAAAGTCATGTCGGTAATCCCAAACTTGTTCGGTGACAGAAAACCCACTCCACTCTGCTGAAAACATTTCGTCAAGGTTCTGGTGCCAAGACCCTTCCATCTGATTAAGTGCTCGCCGAACAAATTCTTGTATTTCCTTAGATGGATGTTGGTAATCACCGAACCTGGAGATCAGGCTCATGTTCATGAAGTCGATGCCGGACCCAATTGTTTCATCGGTATCAAGCATTCGTTTATAGGTCTCGACAGAAACTGTGGATGGGTTGGCAACAAAACGGGAAAGAGATCCGTAAAGCTGTGGAACGGTCGTTCCCATTTGAATCTGCTCTTGTTGCAGGTTCGTGAGCTCGTCGTATCGATTCTTCAGTTCGCTCTTTATGTTCGGCGGTACGTCATCAATTAAATCAAGAAGTGAGTCGTTGCCGGCATTGGGTAGCTTTGCCATCTTCGTCCCTCGTTAGCAGTTTGGAAACAAGCGTGGAATGATAGTGACCACATTTGCCAAGTTTAGGATAGATACTTTTGAAGCCAAGGTTACATGAACTTCGAGTCCTGACAGCTGGGTTGGATCGGTTGGATCAGCTGAGACAAGGAGTAGCGCCGTCTCTACCGCTAAAAGAGTAACTTGAAATTTACCACCAGCTGCACTCAGGATTGTGACTCCAGAGGTTGACAGCTTCTTATGTAAGCAAGTTCCATCTGTATTCTGAAACATCACATCGATCTCAGTGGCTCCTGTAAAATCAAATGCGTCTCCAGTGGATCCGCTGTTTAATCTTACGGCTAATATCTTGTCCTGACCTTGAATGATCTGTGGTCCCATATTGTCTCCCTAAGTTATTTCGTCTTGATCTGATACCACGCCGACAATCATGCCGCCATCTGCGACCGTTCCCGATACTTCCGTTGGAACGACTGCGCTGACAAGGGTTGCGCTGATTGCCAGAAGGCCGGTTATGATCGTGTTGATCTGAACAATTTCCGAATTGAGACTTGCTACCGCAGCGGCGATTCCTGCTTGAGAAGTTGCGAGCGATGCTGCTGAAGAAGTCAGGTTTGTTGAGCTTGCTCCGATAGCCGTATTTAATCCCCCCAGAGTCGTGAGAGCAGAATTGAGAGCAGTTAGGTCTGCTGCAAGCGTTGTCAGGTTTCCGGCCAGTGTTGCCAGGCTTGTTCCGAATGAAGTTGCAGATGCCGCCAAAGATGCGGCCGATGCCGCTGACGATGTGGTGCTTGTAGCCAGGGAAGAAGCAGATCCAGAGATCAATGAAGCTGATGTTGTCAGAGACCCGCTCGAGGCAGTCAGGGCTGTTGAGAGGGTGTTTAGGCTTGTTATGATCGAATTGATCGCAGTGATATCAGCCCCAAGTGTTGCAAGGTATCCGGATAGGGTTGTCAGGTTTGCAGACAGGTTTGAAACTTGGGTGACCAATGATGCAGCGCTTGACGCAATAGACGCCGCGCTAGTGGATAGGGATGTTGCTGATAGAGCCAAAGACGAGGCTGAAGCTGCAATGCCGCTGGCGCTTGTTGTGAGCGAGCCAGAGGATGCTGTCAACTGGGATACAATCATGTTGAGGCTTCCGATATCAGATCCAAACGTGGACAGATATCCGTTCATGGTAGCTAGGTTCCCAGTGAATGTGGATAGGTATCCGTTCATCGTTGTCAGATAGACATTCAGTGTAGACAGCGATGCATTCATCGAAACAATGTCAGCGGCAAGCGCAGTGTGATCGCCAGATAAATTCGTATGATCAGTTTGTAAATTTGTGTGGTCAGTTTGGAAGTTTCCGTGATCAACAACCAAGCTAAGGTGGTCGGCATTTATGTTCACGTGATCGGCAGCAAAATTTGTGTGGTCGCCTGCCAACGCAGTGTGATCGCCTTGCAGAGCCGTATGATCAGAAGCAAAGTTTGTATGGTCTGTCACAAGATTTGCGTGATCGGCTGCGATGTTCAAGTGATCGGCATTTAGGTTTGTGTGATCGCCCTGGAATGCTACGTGGTCAGCAACGAGGTTCACGTGGTCAGCCGCAATATTCACATGATCGGCGGCTAAATTTGTATGATCGGTTCCGAAGTTCGTGTGATCGCCTGCGAAAACAGTATGGTCACCTTGGAACGCTACGTGATCAGCAACCAGATTCGTGTGATCGGTTTGAAGTTGAGCTTCGGTAGCTGCGAATGCGGTTTGCGTAGAGCCTAGTTGAGTTGAAGTAGCTTGAAGAGCTGAAGGCAAGTTTGCAGTGGCAACTGCAGTTCCGTTAATCGTGGTCGTGTTTGTTTCGCCAATTGTGGTTGAAGAAAATGCTCTACATCCAACCGTGTAAGCCTGACCATTCACAAGGTAAGTAGACCTGTCGCCAAGTTGAAAGATTTTGAAACTTGTATCTGTCGACTTTCCTTGTCCAACTGCATTCGCAGTAACGAATAGAGCTGCGGGTGAAACGCTTGCTCCAACAGCGATATAAGTGACAACCAGCATTGGTGTTGCAGCTAATCCAGTTGGCAAGCTCCAGCTCGCGTTGAGAGATCCATCTGTGCCAGCGACAACAGAAGTCACGCCTCCGAAAGTTGGCGCAACTATGTTTGCAATTGCAGTCTGAGGAAATAGCTTCTCAAGTGCTTTCGCTAGATAACCCACTAAGACTCCCTTATTGAGGTGAGTGCGGTGACACTTGGTGTTGGGGTCACGAGGACTCTGATCTTTGTCCCGACCGTATTTGGGATTGTCCCAAGAGCATTCCAAGTTACACCAAGGTCAGTTGAGTATTGAAACGATGCAGCGTTGGTGACGCTGTTCACTGAGAAAATAATGTTTCCACTTAGATCGGAGACCCGATGAAATAAAGTCGGAACCACAGATGCGTAAGCAGTGAGCAAATAAAAACCTGCATAATTTGGGCTTACTTGATTCTGAGAAGTTGAATCGTTATCCATCACCCAATTGTCAGAGGACTCCCCAGGCAATTGAACGGTGTAAACTATCTCATTGATCTGAGCCGGTATGGTTGAGAGACCGCCAGAGACTATATAGTATTGAGCCCGAATCTGGAAGAACGGCCCAATCGCTACCGCGCTTAGATCTGTCGCAGTGGTGATAGGTATCCAAGTTCCACTTGTTGCGGTGCTGAATGCTACGTCTGCTGCAGTGGTTCCATTCCGAATTGAGTACACGATGCCATCGGTCTGAACAAACAGTTGCTTGAGTGCGTTGATGTATTTGAATACCGATCCGGCTTGGACGCTTTGAACTTTGGTAATGGTCGACGTGAATCCGAAAAGCTGGTCAGAGTACAGATCAAGGAATATAATTCCACGCTGACCAATCGCGTTGTTCGCAACAAACAGCCATCCGTTTTTAACATCAATACCAGTAACGGCTGTCCCGCCAAGTTGGGTTGATACTTGGAAAAGACCTTCCATGTAGGTCGGAGCTTGCTCTCCGAAGACTGCAGTCAGCGCGCCATTGTTTTGAAGCTTCTTCACAACAAAGGTAGCGGTCAAATCCTGATAAACAAACTGGTCGAGTTCATTTGAGTAGCAGGAAAAAGCTAGAGCTGGAACAACGATATCAAGACCAGTTCCAAGAATGTTTGCTCCGGTAAGGCTTGCCCAGTTGATCACACCAAAGGAAACACTTGCGCCAGCCAGCGCAGTGATCGATGGAGCTGACATCGTAAGAACAAGTCCTGCGATGCTGAGGATCGTAACACCGGCTGCAAAACCAGTTGAAGAGATCGCCTGACCCGCTGCAAGTCCAGACACAGAACCCACAGTCAATTGATTACTATAGGCTGAGCATGTCCCAGTGGTGACATTGAACAGTTCTGAAATCTTACCAAGGTACATGGTCGTCTGAGTCGAAAGCGACAAACAGTCCTGTCCATTCAATGCCGCGTTCAGCGGAGCTGCTGTCGGAACAAACGCACCAATCGTATTAGATTGAACCAGGGTTCCAACCAAGGCTTGAAATCCCATTGCTTTCCCGTAGAAAAGATTTGTTGAAATACCGAAAGCTCGAAGCATCGTGAAGTTGACCGAAGAAGATGTCGGAAGAAGAGCCGCGCCACCAGTATTAACTGACAGATTGAAAAACCAGTTTCCATTTGAAGCAGCTGAATAGGTGATCGTCGCATCTCCGGTTCCACCAGTCTTAGTCAATACACCAGAAGATGGGAATGCATTTGATCCGGCCGATGCAGTCAGTGTGGTTGCGCCTGCGATGGTTGCAGCTACGGCGACAACCACTCCGTTAGAAGTTGTATAAGTTGCGGCTAAAGTTGCGTTTGCAACCGTGACCGTGAAGGTGTTGATTGTCACAAGGTCGCGCATGAAGTAGAAGTTCGAAGCAGCCACCTGGAGAGTTGCAGCAGCCCAACCAGTGAATGCATTTGGCACAAGGCCGGTGCCAGGCATAAGACAGACCTGATCTCCAAATGTCGGATTGTAACCGTTCAGAGCGGCCATCTGGAAATAGGTTGAGGATGGAACAGTAATATACGGAGCGGTGTTTGCGCTGACGCCATTCGTAACCGTTCCGGCAACCGATGGGTTTCCTAAAGCAAGATCCCAGGCAAATAGTTGCGGGACAAGAACGGTATTATTTAGCTGAATAATCCTAGTTTTAAAGGCAGTAGTAAGCGCATTGAATGGAGCAGCACAACCCCATGAAGTCGTAGCTACATGAGATCCACCCGCCTGCGAGAAGTCCTGAAGGAAGTAAATCGCTTTCTGATTGCTCGTGTTCGCTGGGTAGAGAGTTGTCCCACCTGGAGTGAAGTCAGTCAGGGCAAGACCGTAACCAATATACGTGCCACCGTTTACTGGAATCGATGCTGTCGCACTGAGCACAATATTGATTTGTGCGCTGACGTTTGTAATTTTAAATCCACGGAAAACATAAGTGGTCACTGCGGCGTTTGGTAAATTTAGAATCACTTTGCCGACGTAAGAGTATGCGCCAGTCAAAGAATTGAAGTTGAACAGCGCTACCGATGGTGCAATGGCAGTAGCCGATAGAATGTACAAACGGTTGTTCATGTAATCGTAGAACGGAATAGAAGGGCTAACCCCAGCGATGGTCTGTGTGTCGATGAAGCCAGTTACTGCCGGTCCAACTACCAGTTGTGAGTTTAGAGTCTTTTGAAACGACCTTCCCATCAAGGATGATTGAAGCTGAGGTGTTCCAGTGTACCCGACTGACATAGCTGCCTGAAGTGCGGTGGTAAATGTTTTCATCCTGTGTAAACCTCTGACGCCGTTGGCGGAGTCGTTAAAATTACATTTGCTCTGTCAGAAGTCAAAAGGCCGATACTCACTAGGTACATCACTCCAGAGATCGTATCCGATCTGGTTAGATCAACGTATGTAGCCAGGGCTTGATTGTCCATCAGTAGTTGGATGACTGGGTTGCTGGGCTTTGCGGTATAGATCCCAACAAGCTCACCCGTGGTAATCCTCTCACGAAATGCCAGCTTTGTGATCTGCATCGAATTGGTTCCGTTGCTGACTAAGATGCTCCCACTAAATATCCACCCAATTTGAGGCTGAGGTACTGTCGCAGAGATGTCGATAACGATCTGGCAGCTCTTTGATGCGTTTTGATATCCAGCATCGTCAAGATCCTGAACAGCCGTGACCATGTTGTTTTGAACAAGAGCGCAAAGCATTATTTTTGATCCTTCAAAGCAAGCCAAAGGTCGTGCGGGGTCTTCATCGCTCCGGCTATTTGAATCTGCGTGACGCTTGGGATGCAGGTGAGCACGTTGTAAATCTCATCGCAGTAATACGTCCCAGACTTTGACCATTTGTTTTTGGATGGAATTGGCAAACCAAACGCGCGGTTTAATAGCTTTCTCCAGCCTAGGTAGATCGCGCCAGTCCAGTCGTAAAGATTGCCGTCGTACTTGTCTACGATCAGGTTCCAGATCGTCTCTTCATCGGCCTCGCTCATTGGGATGTCTTTTACATGGACGATGGATGCTCCACCGAATCCATTTATCATCGACCCAAAGAACACTGGATGGCAACCCATCAGGTTCGATTCAAATACCAGGCTCTTTGCCTCGCTCTCAAATACGAATGAAAAGTGGGAGCAATCCTCTCCGGTTACGGCACGAATCAGTATCGAGAGGGGAAGCTTAGACTTAGTCCATAGAAGTTTCATTTTGCTTCCTCGGGGAGAACGTATGTCGTGCGCCAGGAGTTTTTAAATCTTGTTGTGACTTTAGATAGTATCTTCTGATCCACGAGCTTTTTCAATTTCCTTTTTTGAAAGCCCATTTTCTCAAGCTCAACCTCAAAAAGTCCATACCCAAGTACTCTGCCTTCAGCCTTGATGGAGAACTCTTTGGAGAAAATCGCCTTGGCCTTACCCAGAAACGTATGCTTCACTTTTTGGTTTCCGACGCGAACCTGGAATGATTTACTGAACAATAACTTCAGCTTCTGCCAGAAGGTCGGATGGATTTTAATCGCGGGAGCTTTGATTATGGATCCTTTTTTGAATACGACCCTAATATCTTTGGTGTTCATCGAAGTAAGGTAAGGTCCAGCTCGCCTGCGGTTGCAGATCCAGACAGCGCTTCTATCCCAATACAGTTACCCATAGGAATATCCAAAGGGATGAACGACGTGAATCCACCTGGTGGGATTAGGATCGAGTTTACGCTTTGCGAGAGAGCGGCACAAGTTGACGCAAATGAGAGTACGATTGCTCTGGTGCTCGAGTCCACAATCAATGCGTTTGCGATTGGAGACGAGATGGAAGCCACGAGAGTCGTATACGCCGTGGTGATGACGTTGGTTGTCCCGTATACGTTCCGAACGAACTTGATCGGAGCGCCTCCAACTGCGAATGCGTTTGCAGAAAGAAGCAGAGCTAAGAGTAGTGATTTCATTTTGATCCCTTTCCTATTTATCTATTAAAGACTTCATGTCCTTGATTGCTTCGATGCGCAAGTGAAAATACTTAAGCGCATCTTCCTTGCTTCGGAATGGTCCGCGCTCGTCACCTGCAGGCGTCACAATCATGATTTTTCCACCAGAGTCCACGTATGAATTATATCCGTGCCCAACATCCTCTTTCGCAAGCCTAGCAGGGTCGGTTTGGTGAACATCGAATGCTGCGTTATCGGACGCAGAAAGAGACATTTCTTCTGTTAAAATCTCTTTTGCTTCCTTTACCTGCTTGGGGGGGACGCCAGGCATAGAGACCAGTTTCTTTGCCGCAGCCTTAGCGCGATCAAGATCGGTCTCCATATAGGCTTTAACCATCTTGTCGTAAACCGATTCCCACTCTTTCATTTTGCCACCTAGAGAGCTGCTTTGGCTTGTTTGACAAGAGCTATTGCTTTTACAATCCCATCAACGTCTGAAGATTTTTCTGCCGCAACTAACCCGTCGGAAAGTGCTCTCTTGAGATCTATAATGCAATCATCAATCGACTGCTCTGCGTGAGAGAATGCGTTGTTTAGTTTGTCACTATTTCCAGCGAGCTTCTTATCCTCACTCATCTTCTTCTCCATCTCTTTGTGAAATGCTTCTGGTCCTGATTCGGTGGTAAGTTTCTTGTCAGTCATTTTAACTCCTGGGAATTGGTCTGATGGTTTCTTAACCGGCTTCTGAAACTTGTCTTCTGTCGCGTCGATATCGTCAAGCTCTTCTTGATCATTTGCGTTGCCAGCTGCCGCCATATCCTCGTGCTTCTTTGCGTAGGGTCCTGGGTTTTTTATTCCAGGAGTTGCATCTGAGAATTGCTCCATTTTTTTTTCAATCTTTTTATTTAGGTCATCCATTCCACGAGTTGATGATCCAGCGAAGCCTGAAGAGAGTTTACCCATGTGTCAGAGGATACAACCAACAGGGTCGGACCACAATCAGAAGATGACCCCGTGTCCACCTGCGATCGGCAGAGCAAACTTGTGAGTATTGCGTAGCTCATCAAGAGCCTGAGTTGCAGCATCTACCTGGTCATCATGTGCTCCATTTGGGAACTCGCACATTTCCGTGATCCAGGGTTCGATCCATGGAGCAATGGATGGGTCTGGTATCCAGACGTTTCCGCTTTGAACCTCTGGTGCAATGGCGTTGGCTCTTGCGATCTTATCCCCCCTTGGCTCGATCTCTACGATCCCTGAGACATGGCGTGCAAGGGTCTGCTTGACTGCTGGCCCATTCGCCTTGGCCTCGATCAGCTTCTTGAATGCTTGAGGAAATCTTCTTGATAACTCCATCACAGCTTTGCAGGAGTCAGGGAAGGATAGGCGGCCGCGAATTTGTGCTACAAGAAATTTGTCTGCACCCAGGCGACCCCATACCTGACCAACCGTGTAATCTGATCCAGACTTGTCCTTGACTGCAAAGTCCCAGGATTGGATCAGGCAATCGAAATGAGTGGGGATAACCTTGTACCGCTTGAAGTCGGCGGCCTTAAATATATTGCCCCCCTCAGAGGTCGGTTTTTGCTGATAGAGAGCCCACCAGTCCCGTTCAGAGGTCGCCCTTTGGCTCTCCAGCCACTTCTCGTTGAATTTGGTAGGCCATAAGGCTTCCCCGATCATTCGTGGGTCTATCCCATTGTCAGAGGCGTCAATCTCGTATTTGAGCGCTGGGAAGCAGAGAATCTCCCACTGGTCAGCCTTTGGATCTGCCTTGGCTTGAGCAATCAATCTGCCGGCCAGATCGTCTTCATGCCAGCGGGTGGTTGTAATCAGGATTGACGCATCACCCTCTTGGCGGGTTCTCAGGGTTGAGGTGTAAAACTTCCATACGTTTTCTCGTACGGTTTTTGAGTCTGCGTCTTCTCTATTCTTGATAGGGTCATCGACAAAGATCCAATTACCACCGCGACCACCGAATGAGCCGCCCACGCCTTGAGCTCGATAATTGCCAGTAGGCCGATACCATGATCCGTCCAGTCTTTGGATCGGAACAAGCTCATGCTCTGCTTTATTCCTGGCGTAGCTAGATAGCTTTCCCTCGCCTGTGATTTTAGATTGTGGAAACAATTCCTGATACTCTGGAGTGTCCATGATTCGCTGGACATCCACTGTCATATCCCCTGCTAGGTCGCCTGAGTAAGTAGCCGCCATCACCTCGTCATCCGGGTACATTCCGTGGATAAGTGCCGGCAAGCGGCGGCTAACTAGCTCAGACTTTCCATGTCGGGGGGGCATGAAAACCATTGCTCTCTTAAACTCTTTTCGTATGAACCTTGTCAAGAACTTACCGAGCACCTGGTGATGCCAGTTCACAAAATAATTCTGCCAAGTGTATTGAGTGAAGGCGATCAGATTACCAGACCTCGAGCGGTCAATGATCTTAGATTTCCTTAGCTCTGCGACCCTGGCCTTGATCTGTTCAGGAGTCACTTATTCCTCGCTGGCTTTGAGAGCATCCTCGAGGCGCTTTAACTCTGCGTCCAATTGTTCGCTATCGAGAGACGCAGTCTTGATTGGACCGCCCCCCGCTCCAACATGCTCAACGATTGACTTCAGTGCAAAATGTTTTGGTTTGCGTCTCTCAAGCCTGGCAAGGGCTGCTTTCCAGTCTCCAGCTTGTGCTGCTTTATCAATCACTTGCAGGTCTCGAATGTCTGACGCAGCATCTGCCGTCAACAGTTTATCCAACAACTCCCCGTATAAAGACCTTGGCATTCTTTCGCCACGTGCGCACCACTCGTACCATGTCTTGCGTTTGACACCACAAGCTAAGTACGCGGTCTCGATCCGGTTTCCGGCAAGAACCAGATTGCTTATTTTATTTATCAATTCTCGGGTCAGTTTAAAAGGGTTGCCAATCTTTGGCTTCGCGTCATCTTGTTTTACTTTGTATCCCATTTTGTCACTGCTTTGTTTGGTTTGAGATAGAGTTGATGGTTCGGTCGTGTGGAGATGGGTACTTTTCAAGCATTTTGAACTTCCTGAGCTTCATAATCAGGGTAGTTCTGTTGATTCCAAGGGTTTCAGCTGCCTCGGTTCGGTTTCCGTGGGCTGCAATGATTGCGGTTTCCACAATCTCAAGTTCAATTAAATGCATCAAGGTGAGCATCCCCATCTGTGTTGCTTGATAGTAGAGTGAGTCTTGCATAGGTTTAAAAATACAGTGTCGTATGTTTTGCGTCAATTACTTAATAGCCAAGGAGCATCCACTAGTTCTATTTTGACATCCACTTTTTGTTCTTTGTGGTCCTCAATGATTCTCTTTTGAAAAGAGCCATCAAAGAATAGACAGTCATCCACGCCAAGAGCTTCCGCGAGCTTGTCGTGCAGATGCTTCAACCTGTTTGAGACGTCCATCTTCTTCGGAGTGTCTTTTAGTGTCATTACTTTGGCTCTGTGAAAATAAAATGACGCGTCTATCTTGATCAACTTTCCCTTTTGAATGGGAAGAAGTATGCCACGCATTTGTCTGATCTCAGATGACTTGAATAAAACCCAGGTATCAAATTCTAGCTCCCACAGCTTCAGCTCCTTTGCCTTCACCCGTCTTGGAAAACCCTTGATCATGATGGTGGCGTAAGAATTGTTTGAGCTTGGAGGGAGTGGGATGCCAGAGAGGTTCATCTTCTTTTGATACATGGGCAAAGCGAAAAACGCCATCATCTGTTTTGGATCAGATGGGTCTGGAACAAGTAGAGTCTGTTCAACCAGCCTCGGCCAAGGGCACGAGGAAGGCTTTGCGTACCTCAAGGCGTTCAATTTGTGTCTCCAGTTTTCTCATACCTGGAGTAATTGTCTCACCTTATATTTCCTTAGTCAAACCATTGTCGTTGTTTTGTTGCCACACTGGTTTCAGAGGCAAGCGCGTCCTCATAAAGATTAATATCTTTAAATATCACCAATTCGTTTTTAAACCTCTCATTCTCCGCCTTGAGTGAGTCGCGTTCGTTTGCTTGACTTAAGGCTTCTTCGGTTGGGATTAGGACACCACTCGAAAACAATCGGTCATAATGAATTTTGTATTCTTTGCTTGCCGCAATCTCAGCATCCAAAGCTGCGATGTGAAACCTTAGGCTTTCCACGGCACATGGAAAATCGTCTGATAGGTCCTCATAAATCTCATCCAGCCGTTCCTTTGTCATCTTGTTCGTTTTGTAACCTCTATAGCTAAACGCAAAGTTTTAATCGCCGATTCTAATTCTGCAACGCGGGCTCTGGATTCTGAGAGCTGGGTTTGAGACATTTCCAAAAGTCGTTGTGAAGCTTTGAATTGACCAGTTACTTTTTCCACCTTCTCCATCGCCTTCGCGTAACCAGCCTTGAATGCGATGTACCTTCCAGCGTCCCGATGTTTTGTATTGTCTTCATTTCTAGAGCCGTCTAGTGCTGCGTTAAGCGCCGCCTGATCCATCTCATTGATTTCATCGGGGCTCATTTTGTAACCTTACTTTCCTCAAATAGTTCGGGCATCTCG
>LDNN01000008.1_pt2 | contig 32402 bp, 32 predicted proteins | sample 350691 | NCBI WGS metagenome assembly LDNN01 (sample SAMN03646984, study PRJNA283341) | glacier metagenome | biome: Icesheet; feature: ENVO:00000133; material: cryoconite; isolation source: sample CY1 0.2 micron filtrate containing viruses sediment from cryoconite holes ...
TGGCATTTTATTCCACATGAAATCCTGCCCTGCTTGCGGCTTATATTCATCCCAAAATGCTACACCTGTTGCCGCTGCATATCGTATTCCATTCTTTGAAAATTTATACACTGTTACTTCACACGAAATGACTTTTGCATCTGTATTCGTTTCCCATACTGGTTTATCCTGCCCTGCATATTCACCACTTCTTTGTGCAATTAAACGCATGCCATCAATGGAAGTTTGAAATGATACAACTGATCCGTTTTTTGAAGGTCTTTTCAAGAAATATATTTGTCTTGCGAAAGGATCTAACCCTGTTCGATTGCATTGTTGTACAAACATCGTAAGTTCATCGTCTGTTGCACCTTTTGCAATCGTGCGTTTAAGTAAATCAACCTGTTCTGGAGTAAATAAAGAAGGTTGTGTTGCCACTGCGTTTTGTTCTGCCATAAAGATAAATCCCGAAATATAATATAATATACCTGTATCATAATATGAATTTTATACAATTGTCAACACCTTGTATTTGTGCTATTATTTTATATATTAGAAAATATATATGCAATCGATAAATACAAATAAAAAAGATGAAGTTGATGTGACAAAACTAAGAAACTTTGATTTTTACAAACTCAAATTTGAAAATAAATTCACCAATACGCCTATTCTTGTATGCAATCAGTGTGGGCACTGCATTACCATCACCTATTATGAAATACATAAGCCTTATACTATGTGTGAAGAATGCAAGAAAAAAGTAAGTTTTATGCTCGCTTCCTATGAATCACTGGAACAGGCTGTGGAAGTTGGAAAGATTAATTATATACAAGATACACAAAATGCTAATAAATAACTCATTTGATCTCAAACAGGTTGCAGATTCATGTAATCTATCTCTTACTGATTTGAAGAAGCTTATCATTGAAAATAAGGAAATCGCCAAATTGTTTATTATACAAAATGGCGAATATTTTCTACCTGTTTTAAATGTATCAGCTCTTAATAATAGTATCGGTATGTTTTCCAGGAAAGACTTTAGTAAAGAGAATGGATAAATAGTCAAATACAGTATTTTTAAGTACTGTATAACCACCATTTGCTATGAGAAAAGCGTCAAGAAAAGTCTTTGTCTGACCTGCAATATTGGCACTTGTAAAACCGCCATTTGAAACAATTGCCAGTATACTTCCAACAATTCCCACAAGTGCGGTTATCACAACAAGTAAAATATTTGGAATATACGATTTTTGCCCTCTGTATTCCTGATATTTTTCAATAAGTGATCGAAGTAAGGCAGTTCCAGAACCTATAAATAACGCAAGTACTGCAACAGTAGAAAGCGAATGCAAACTGACAAGAATATTCGTTAGATCATTCATTATGATTGTTTGATAATATATTTTAAGAATCCACGTAAGTTTTTAACATCTTCTTTCATGTTATTCATATTCACTTTTCTTATTTCATTCATTGCAAGTGTTTCAGCTTCAGAAAGCAGTTTTATTCCTTCACTTTCAAGTGTCTTTGTTTCACTGCCGGTAACTTGTGTAGGATGCTTGAAGGGATCAATAACAGGATTTTGTACATGCACACCAAATGGGGATCTGTCTTCTACAGAAAGGGTAGCACTCGGATTCGAATTATTTATTTCCTGAATAGTTTTTATCATCTTATCTTTATCGGCAATCTGTTGTTCAAGGACTTTTATTTGAGTAATAAACTCGCATAACTGTAAATCTTTTTTCTGAAGAATTTCATTTAAGCCTAGTAACTGCCCATGAAGTGATTCATTTTGAGTTTTTTCCGTTATCATCTGCTCTGACATATCAAGCATTTGATGCTTTATAATCCCATAATCACCATTAATTTGCATTACTTGCTGCTTTAGATCAAGTATCTTTTGTGTATAATCAACAATTTGAACTGTATTATCAATTCCAACCTCTACTGCACTTTGTACTATGTTATGAATAGCTTCTGGTGGATTACTTACGGTATTTGCATTATAAATAGCGTTATCTGGTAGATTAAAGCCACATTTTGGATATAAATGGGCATTTTCTGCCATTGCATCCCATTGTCTGCTTTCTGTTTCCTGATAAGTAAATACTGCACATCCAAGATAGCCTTTTGTATAGTCTAAAAATGCACTTACTCGCTCTTTTGTCATCTGGAAGACATGTCCACCCCCAAAATCATAGTTATATGTACCCATCATAGGAATAATAGGTCGTGCATCCCCACCAAGCGATTTATTAAGGGTATTAAATGCATTTCCTGCAAAAATAAGTCCATCAACCGATTCTTTATTCCAGTTTTGCACATACACCTGCGGCATGAACTTGTCACAATTTCGCAAGAATTCTTTGAATGGAAAATCATTATGATCAACCGGATACCCAAAACTTGTGAGGGCAGTATACTTCATAACACCGGTTTTTTTGAATATATCATTCACTTTTGATCTTAGTGCTGATGAAAGCTGATCTGCCCAATCCGTATGCCCTTCAAACTGCCCTTCTGCATCGATTATATAGCCGTCTGCAAGCTCTAATGCTGCAAGTGCCTGGTGTACTTCCCCTGATAGATTTGATCTTTCCTTTGTATATTCATCTATATTATTCCCATAATGAAATCCCCATGCATAGCAGTGAATACTTGCATCATGAAACTTTTTCACAACATTTGGTGTAAGTCCTCCACCGAACCATCGAATGCCATCAACCGCTTTAAAAGCCACCCATGCAATATGATTCGAAACGCATTTTGCAATAATCGCATCAATATTACCACCTTCACACTTATTTATTTCCCAAATAAGCATTCCGATTCCTTCAAAAGAAGTATTTGCCATAATCAAAAAATATATTAAATAACTATACTAAATTACATTCTAAAATATCAAGAAGATAATTCTTTATATTTTACCTTTTCCAGTTCACTTTCAAGCCTTTTTATTTTCTGTATGGATGTAACCATATATTTCATATACAGTTGATGATCATGCTGGAGTTGAATTGTCAAATCATCACTTCTTTCCTGTTTTGCTTTATTGTTTTCTTCTAGTGTTTCGATTGTATCTTTTTGTCTTTCTTCATTAGCTTTTACTAACGCTGATTTTATATTGATAAACCCTACAACAACACCGCTTATTATTGTAATGATAAGTAGAAAAGCACTTACCATTCCATAAACATTGAAGAAATTTGCAAATATTTTGTTTCCTATTTCCATAAAATAGATGTTTAACTATTTCTAAATGAAATTCCGTCTAAAGAATACCATGTTCCAGTAGTATTTGCTCCCTTTGAAACACTTATATTTCCACTTGCATCAATTCGGACTTCACCGAATGCATCAGTACAATTTGTGACAAAGATTGCAATGAAATTTGGTCTATAGTTTGTTGGCAGTGTTGCAATAACCGTGCCATCTGTAATCGTTGCATTCACTTTTATAATCCCTCGAAGATGAACTACTCCAAGTGCATCACGAAAATACTGTCCTGGTGTAAACCCTGCACCCCAATCACTGAACGGCGAGTTATATGTTAATGAATTCCAGACATTACTTGCAAGACATCCAACAATGATTTTGTCATAACCGCCATTTGTGGGCTGAATGCTTAAAATCAGCACTGCATCCCCAACCACTGGTGCATATTCTGATACATAGGGAATTTTCGGTGTGCCTGATGAATCCGCTTCTATAATGCAGGTAACAAATCCAGTCTGTATTGATTGCACAACCCCTCGTTGAAACGTGTTATCCGCTTGATTTGCAACAGCTGCATCCGTATTATTTGCAATAATGGTTGCAATATCGTTATATTGGCTTGAAGGCGTTTCACTAGGGATTTCAATTTGATTTTCAAGTGTGAATCCATTCTGACTGACATCACTGCTTCCCTGATAGGTTGGATTTTGATCTGATGAAATAGGTTCTGACCCACCAAATCCTTCAATATTTTTTTCTTCAAATTGAAGTGCTGTTCCTGTTCTTCTTTCTTCTAAAAAGGTTTTCCGATTGGCGGCAGTTTCTTGTCTCGTTGTCTTTAGATCAGCCATTATGGTTTTATAATCGCCTTTTTTCAATACCTCTTGTATTTGCTCTGATGTATAGCCTTTTCGCTCTAAGGTATCAGTAATCGCTTCTCTGTTTTTTTCAAGTGTTTTTGATTGTCTATCAAGTTTNNGCTTCTTTTGCCTGTTCACGTTGTGCTTTTTCTTCTGGACTAAGTCGTTTTGCCATTATATTGTAATTCCCCTTCTTCCATGAATTGTCATTGCATCAAGGCTTAAAGGTATTTCATAGCCTGTAACCTGATATTTTATACCATCTATTTTAAAAACATTATTTATGTCAATGTAGGGCACTGGAACACAGGTAATATCAACTGTTTCACCAAATCTTGATCCATACGTTAAAATTCTATCACCATACGTGTTTGTTTGTGTTTGATTGGTTAATGCATTGTTTTTTTCTTGGTAATCCACTCGAATATTCCCAAATCTTTTTTTTGCAGCAACGTCTATATTATAGTAATAGTATGGATTTTCCAGTGTTCCACCACGAATCTTTACTGCATTAAAATATTTTTCCTGATCCTGATCTCTTTTCTTACTCATAAATATAGAATTCTTATTTCTTTCAAAATCAATGATAACAGGTGATGAATTAGGATCTATTAAAGGTACAAGATTCGCATAGCCATTCCCATCAAAGAAAAAATCTGCTGTGAATGAATATACTAAAGTTTGTAAAACTTCAAGGTATGTCTTTCCTGTATCAAAAGCCAAACCAAGATTTAACGTGTCGCCTGTATCCGTTAAGTTTTTTAAAGTAATGCCGCATGTTGTAAGTATTGTATCAACACAGTTTTTAAGTGTTGTCCCACTTGCAAAAACAAGTGGTGTTGATATTCTTTGATACTTTAAAAGCTGTGAGAAATCAACCAGTTTATAGGTTGTTGAAAATCCAAGTCCACTGTCATCACATTGCGGATTTGTCGGAATGAAAAGCCCTAGTGGATAGACATATTCATTACTATATGCATCAATAAGACTATAATATACTTTATACCGATAGTTGTACCATCCGCTTGTTAGATCCTCTAGAAGTGTTAAATTGCCTGTTCTTCTAACTCCATCAAGCTGCCCTGAAATGCTTCCCGAAAGGAAAATATCATCTACTTCACTCACAGTTTGTACAATGTTTAAATTCTGATCAAGCCTTTGAATATGAAAACGTGTTAAAAGAGATCGTGTGTTTTTGACAACATTGTAATATAGCTTTACGGAAGGCGTGGGATTAGTCCCAATATAGCTTGCAGCGAAAACAAAATCATCAAAATAAATGTCACCGAATGTGTCCGTTGAAGAATAGCTTGAACCAAGTGACGCTAAGTTAAAAGTTTTGTTTCCGAATAAAAGATTAGAGATATTAAATACCTGTACACCATCCAGGTAAAAGGTAACAGTTCCACTGGTTGTATTCACGTATATTTCATAGCAGTGCTGCACGCCCTGCGTGATCCTAGCGTCAATTGTTGTTGCTGTTGTATAAGTAAATGCAGGATTGACATACGTCAATTGCAGCGAAAAGGTACTGTTTCCTCTTGCAACAATACCGATATTGACGACATTGCCAAATGCATTCCCACTTGTGCCGCCTGTTGCTTGCAGATTGAAAATAGTTAAATAGTCACCTACAGTGGGAAGTACAAAGTTAGCAGCAAGATCCGCATAGAATCGAAAGTTGCCATAGGTGTAATTTTGTGCAAGAGTTCGTGTAACAATTGCAGCTCCATTTGATCCACCCATCGAAACGTGCATGCCAAATGCTCCATAAGCAGAAGAAACAGCATCCACAACAATGCTGTTTCCTGTCTGGATTGTATTTGAACTCCATTCTGATAAATCGCCTGTTTCCCAACCTGATGAAAAGATCGGTACGACATTATTTGTATTTAATGGAAGTGGTGTTATTTTTGCACCCACATAGTTTTGTGCCACGGTAAATTCATCAAATTGTATTGCACCGGTGCATCCTGCACCTGAAAAGAAAGAACCAATTTTATAATATTGCTGTGATACCTGCCCAAATGATAATCCTGATGTTGAATAAATAATAGATCCATCCAGGAATATTGTTAGTGTTCCAGAACTAAGCGTTAAAGAAATTTCTATATAGTGAATTGTGTTTGCACTGACTTGCCCGATAATACCTAAATCTATATAAGAATAACTGCCATTTACGTACTGGGCATGGAAGGAATAGTTCCCATAAATATCCGGTGGATACACCAAAATATTGCATATATCACCATTTGCATGTGTTGCATCCGTTCCCTTTATATTAAACATATTCCATGTTTGACCCACTGGAATAAGAACACCTTGTTCAATCCGAAAGTATGTTCTTATGGATGCAGTGTTCACAGCACTTGTTATTCCTTTTGCAGTATAGGAATTTTGGTTTGTTCCTGCAGTGTAGCTTCTCATGCCAAAAAGCCCATACATTGCATAAGCATTCGAAACAAGCATCGAGTTACCAATGCCCACCGTTTGAAAATCCCATTCACTAAGATCCCCTGTTTCAAATCCTGATGAAAAATAACTACTCATGGACTTATTTCAGTAAAATTAAATGAAATTATATACCCAATTCTTGGTTTTCTATCAATTTGCAGTCCACTATCAATTTGGATGAAAAATAAATTACCATAATAATCTTTCCAGTAAAACGCCTGATTGTTCATTAAACCAATCAAGGCTTGCAGTTGATTCCATCCGTTATATTTATCTAATAGGGTAAAGGTAATCGTGCCTTTTGTATAGATCATATCTGCAAGCTGTCTTCCAATCGGTTTCGCTCCACCAATAGGAATATATGTTGTATTAACCGTATTAAGGGTATATTTTGGTGTCTGATCTTCAAGTATTGTGCAGGGAATCTGTGCAAATGGATTTGAAATTGGCACTAAGAATGCATTTGCAGGATATTGAATATTGAGTACTCCAGAAATGGGAAGCGATCTACTTGTTACCCCATTTGCAGCATTTCCAATTGCAAAATAGGTGTACTGCTGATTATTGCCACATGAATAATCAACAAACGTGCTATTTCGCTGCATTGAAGATTGTATTTTAAACTGAATGCCAAGATTATCTATTCTATATAAATCATTAAACTGTGTATCAATCTGATTCCCAATTGGAATTTGATTTGTCACAGTGATTGCAATTGTTCCATTCCCATTATTAACGGTGCATTGCAAAGTCGGTATTGGGGGGGCAGCAAAAAAAACATTGAAAGTTGCCTGACTGACTGAAGTAAGAACCGATTCAATACCATCATTACTCCAAACATAGACATAAATTGTATATTGTCCATTGTTCGACAAATAGCCTGAAGGAATCTGGAAATTGTTTTGTGCACTTGATTGCACACCTGAATCAAATACAGTGCCACCAGATTGCTGCACAATAACCTGAAACTGTGCCTGACTGCTCGCACCACCATAAACCCAAGAAAATGTTGGAATCTGATTATAGGCAATCGAAAAAGTAGGATATGCATTCGAACTTGTTGGAATGACACTGATAACATAGGATGTACTTTGTGTATTTCCTGATAGTAATTCAGCGTTCGAAGATGATCCGGCATAAACATTATATGAAGCCCCTGCAGGGGGCGTTGGCAAGGTGACAGTTACACTTGCTGTTGTTCCTGTTACTGCCACGCTGCTTTCGGCACTTGCTTGTGATTCAAATCCATTCAAAAGGGTTGTGTATCTGACGTATACAGTAGAGGATGGGATAGTTCCCCCTGTAGTCGATCCTGCAAGAACAGGGGCAGTAACAGTGGCACTTGGCGGCTCATTTAACGTAGCAGTGGGCGGCTGCGAAGGCTTGAACCCAATGAGAGAAGAATATGCACCCTGCGTATTTGAGCTATCCCATGTCGATACTTTTACTTGGTAATTTGTCCCATAGGTTAGCGCGTTTGCATTCGGAAGCGTATAATTTTGAGAAGAAGAAACAATTTTTCCCGAATCATAAAATGTTACACCAGTGCTTGCATTAACAATAACTACTTCAAAAGCTGACTGTGTATCATAGCCATTTGGATCAGAAAAAACCCAAGAAAATGTTGGTGTTTGTGTTCCTACTGCAAGTCCTGAAGTACCTGTTGTGCTATTTTGTATTTGAATTGTATTTGGTGCAAATGGTGCAAGGTTATAGCCATTAAGAACCTGCTGAATTTTGTTTCCAGTTAAATCATTAAAATAAAGTTCAATTGGTGAAGAACCTGTTTTTTGTGTTGATGGGTATCTATTAGTGTTTGTATCGCTGTTATATTGTATAATAGGACTTCCAATAAGTGCTCCATTAACAATTTGCTGTGAAACAATTTGTTTTCCACCACCTGTATGCGGCTGTACCCATGTAACATAAAGATTCGCTCCATCATACCCGAATACAGGATCTTGTGCATTACCGGAATTATCAATTGTAAGAAGTGTTGACCATCCTATGTTTGCAATATAGTGAGAATAGACAATGTTTCCGGATATGGAATTTGCTCCACCCTGAAAACCAACTAAATGCTGACCATCTGGAAGCTGAATTGCATCATACGCTGCAACTGGCAGTGTGGAAGAACCAGGTGGCGTAAAATGCCAAAACGCATTTTCAGGATAGCCGAACGCAATCCAGTCATTATATTTTGAGTACAAAAACACTACATGTCCATCACCGGTAGTTGGAATTAATGCGGGTGCATCCCAATTTGCCGGTGTAACTGATTGTACAGCCGGCATAACAAATCGTGTGTTGAAACTTGCAAAATCATTCGAACTCCATACGACAAAACTTCCCAGGTTTCCGTATGGGGTTGCTGTTGTTCCATTCCAGGCAACATTGAAATATTCTATATAAAAGTAGACATTTGGATTTGGCTGTTCACCATCCGTTCCGATTGTCCATGATTTTATTTGCACATTTGTATTCGGATCAAATTGCATGTTTGTTCCGATTGTCCATGAAACAGCATTTTTGACTAAGTGAACATAATGATACTGCTCATAATATTTTGAAGGGTTGCTTAATTGCTCAATGCTTCCAATATAGATATCGCCGGTAAGATTGTTTTGGATTGCTGCAATATTTCCCTGATACGAAGTAAAAAGAATCTGATCAGATAACTTTACAGCTCCATTTATTGAAAAAAGCGTCAAGTGAATCTGCAATGTACTGTCAACCCATATTAAAGCAGCCGATCCATCATTCCATTTAAATGAAAAATTGCTTTTCATTGAAGAAAATGGTGTTGGATTTGTTGATGAAGCAATTAACGTACTCATTTTAATTCGCTTTTAAGGTAAATAAGGAATTTTTCAAGCCTGTTGCAAAACTTGCAGGATCGTCCGCTTTTGAAACACTGATATTAATGTTATCCACCTTCACAACTTTTGAATTATCAATATTATGTGATTTTGTAGAAACAGGACTTGCCATACCACCAATACTCGGCTGTCCAACATTCATGCCACTGCCAATACTGCCAAGCAAGTTATTTAATCCTGATTTTCCACCTGCAATTCCTTTTGCAAAGTTTTCACTCCATGCAGAACCGATATTTTGTGCACCCGTATCTATTTCAGATAATGCCCCTTCCGGTGGTGGTGAATGTCCGATCAGCATTTTTCCAATGCTTCCTAGCACCTGACCAACCCCACCGACTGCATTCTGTATGCCTTTTATAAATCCTTTTATCCATGAGATACCAATATTGACTGCACCGGCAATAAGTTTTATCTGCCATCCATAAATAAAATCAAATATTTGCATTAAAGCTTTTGGAATTTCCTGTATAAGCCAAGAAAAAGCATGTTGTACTGCACTGACAACTTCACTCCATACCTGTTTGACGACACTTGATACTTGTTTCCAGTGGGTAATCATATAGACAATAACCGCTATTAATGCCACAATCCCTGCAATAATGAGAATAATAGGCATTGCATCCATTGCAGCATTGACAAGCCACTGTGCAGCTGCATACGCCTTTGAAGCAGTCGCAATAGCAAACTGTTGTGCCCTTCCTTCAACTATCAAAAAGTTATAGGCACTTTGCATTGCATTTGCAGCCTTCATTGCTGCAGACCAACCACCGGATATAAGGTTTTTTAGAAAACTAATACCAGTCATGAAATCTTTTGCTGCAAATTTTGCAAGTCCGAATCCAAGTTTTACAAATTTTCCAACACCCATTATGGTTGAACCAATTGATTTTGCAACTGCTATTCCTTTGCCAAGTCCTAAAAGCACACCACCAAGTCCACCAATTGCAAGCCCAACACCTAGTATATTCGGTATTATCTTCTGATTCTTCTGAATCCATTTATCAATTGCCTCTACTATTGGTAAAACCTGCTGCATTAATCTATTAAGAATTGGTAAAAGAGTAGAACCAATTTCAATCTCCACCTTTTGCATATTGGCTTGCATGACTTTCCACTGCTGATTGGTGGTATTCATTTTCTCTTTGTACAGTCGATCCACCGTATCTTCTTTTTGTGCTTGTGTGATTGCTTTTAAACTTTCCTGATAATCTTTTGCACCGTTATTTGTTAAAACATAGGCTGCATACATACCTCGCATATTCGGTGTCATGGATTTGATTGCTGCCATATTTCCGCCTTGTGCTTCCTGCATGGCTTTCAATTCCTTTGTGGTAAGCTTAACACCGGTCATCAGCTGCAGTGTTTCCGATCCTGATCCATGTGTGGCTTTTGCAACATCTGCAAGCACACCACTAAGTCCTTTTGCCTTCAATCCGGCTTCAGTAAAATCTTTTGATAAATTCACTCCACTTGATTTTGATAAAGCGTCAATTGCTCCTTTTGCCTTATCAGTAGGGGCTGCAATTTGGATCAGAAGATTTTTGAGTTGTGTTCCGGCTTCTGAAGCAGTTACCCCATGTCTTGTCATTGCTGCCATTGCAGCCCCTACATCCGGTAATTTCAATCCTAAGTTTCCGGCTTCACCTGCAGTTTGACCAAATGCTAAAACAAGTTGCTCTAAAGTCATGTTACCGGTTGCTGCCACTGTATGCAGTTGATTCATCGCTTCTTCTGCATGATTTGCTCCAATCCCAAAATCCTTCATCACATTCGTTAAGGAATTTGCGACTTCTCCTACATCAGATCCGGTCGATACAGCGCTTTTCATTGCAGCTGTTAAAATCTTTGTGGCTTCCGCACCGTTATAGCCGAGGTTTGTGATATGCATGTAGCCTTGCCCTAATGCATCGAATGCAAGTCCGGATTTTGCACCAAGATCAAGAACAGTTTCTTTCATGAATTTAAGTTCTTTTGTTGTCATATTGGTGTTACCGGCAATATTTTGCATGGAAGTTTCGAATTCTTCTGCAGCTTTTGTCGATTTGACACCAATGCCAAGTGCAAGTCCACCGACTGCCACAAATGCAAGCCCCATAGCAGTGGTTACTTTTTCTGTTGTGCTTTTAAATTCAATGATCTTGGAAACAGCGTTTGCAAATCCTTGAATAACACCATTTGCATCAGCTTTAAGCATAATGACTGCACTTCCAACAAGTTCTTCACCCATGATGTTTTTTATTATTTAAATCCGGTGGTAATTCACCTTGTACATGTACTTTCATGATTGGAACACCAAACACCGTTTCACTTTCTTCAATATTTATATCTTCTTCAATCTGGATCGCTTCAACCGTTTCAAAATCCTTCCATTCTTCCATGTTACCACCTGCAATCCAATACGCAAATTTTTTTGTATTTTCCCATTCATCTTTTTGAATTATTCTATAGAAAAATAAAATCTGCTCCAATGTATAATTATTTTTTATATATTCCAGTTTGCCATGTCCGTTTTGAATCAATGTGTTTAAGATCGTTCCAAGTCGTTCTTCACTTTCTTCGCTTGTGTTACCATCTTCACCTGATTCACTATTGATAAAAAAGGTTTTGATAGCCTTTCTATATCATTCAACTGCAAAAAACCATCTACCACTTCCAAAAAATCTGCTAAGTGGATAATACCGATAAATTCTTCACGTGGCTTTGAAAAAATAACTGACATTGCATCAAATATGAATTCTTCCGAATAATCAAGGGCAGCCATCATGATATTCATCCCAAGCTCTTTTGCGTCTTTCGAATTAGTCGCACTTGGAGGTAAGTTAAACAGAACCGTTTTCAAACAAAGAACAAGTTTTATTTCTTGTCCTAATGTTAATTCTTTTTGTGAATATTTTTTTCCACCGAAAGTGTAGCTGATTGATTCACTTTCTGGAAATAATTTACTTTTATTTTCTTTCATTCTTATAGCCTTAAAGACTTTTAAATTAATGTTTTAAGGGAACTATCCCTTGCCTTCCTTAGAAGGATTGCTCAACAAATTGTGACAATTGATCGTTTACAGGTCTTGTAATATCAGCAAGACATCGAAACTTACATGCTACTGCAGTTCGCTTTGTTTTACCGAATGCTAAATCAAGCATTTCAGATCCAATACATCTATAAAAAGTAGAGATATAATAATTTCCTGCGTTGTTTCTCTTTTGAGAAATGAAAGTCACTACCACTGCTGCAATTGATGTTTTTCCACCAAGTGTCATCATGTTTGTGGTAGGTGTTGATCCACTGTTTGTTGTAAGAGATGCTTGCATCAAAATTAGTTTCAACTGTGCCGAAGTAAGTTCTGCAAGTGTGAAATCAAGTTCAAGATCTTCACCAACTGTTGCAGCATCAACTTCTGTCAAAGCCTGTTCAACACCTAAATATTCGTATTTAGGTTTATATGCGAATTTCAGTTCTGATTCAGTCGTTCCAATGTTTGTTCCACCATTTGATGGACTTCCTGAAGTAATTGTTACCGGTGTTCCACTTGTCGGTGCAGTGCCCCCAATCCAAACATCCGCAAATCCGACATGCATTTTTCCTGGTGTATAAGTAGCAGCCATTTTGTTTAAACCTCCTCTTGTTGTTCAAAAATAATAGAATCGTTATTGTGATGTTTTAAAACTTCTTCTAAATCATCTTCATGTACTTTGTGCGTTTTCCCTTTATGGAAAACATATTCATATCCATTTGCCTGAAGAATATAGGTATCAGCCAATCCATCATATCTGACTTTCAGTTTACCGCCCTTTCGTTTCTTACTCTTACTAAAAACTTCAGAAGAATCAGAAAGATCAAGGTTTACATCTTCCGGTAATTCTGGATTATAGAACTTTTCGGATTCATCCATGATTATATATAAAATAAATTATTTATTATAAAGCGATAATTCTATCTGGAACAACAACCACTGCAAAAGCATCATTGTTTGTTCCGGCACTACACGTTATATTCGTGCAATCCAAATACTGTCCACCAGGAATAGAAAAGAGTGTTCCATTTACCGTTGCTGCAGGAACAGTAACCGTTTGTGTACTTGTTCCACCAGAAAGTGTAGTCAATGTTAAAGTAAGGATATTTGATGCAGCTCCAATGGTTGAATTTGCTTTAACGCTCATGTTTCCTGCCCCTGTAGCATTACTATTTAGTGCTGATCCATGTGTAAATGTTCCTGTAGCAGATCCAGTCACTTGATACGTTGCCACATTCGCAGAAGGGGCAGGAAATATGTTTGCCGCTAGAATATCCGGTGCAAGCAGTGCAAAGTTTGGATGAACTCTATCACTTGCATTTGAAAGAAAACTATTAAAGTTCCCACCAACTTCATTTCGAAGGGCATTCACTGCATCATAATATAAAACAGCAATGTTTCCTGGAAACACTTGCTGCACGTTGTTATATAAAGCATTAAATGCCAATGCTAAGTAGGATTCCATCTGAATATCATTTAAACCTTGCACTGTGCTTTTGTTATTTGAAGTTCCTAAAGAAACAGTATTCGAAGCAGTACCAAGTCCTTTTGTATTTATCCAAAGTTGTATTTGCTGCGAAAGGGAATCAGCAAGTGTATTGAAATTCGCTGTTGAAATTTGTGCCATAAAAATTAATATAAATTATTGTAAATACGCTGATTGTAAAAAGAATTTAAGCATCGAATGCCATGCACTGGTTTCTTGATCTCTCTCTTTCATATATCCTGAAGGCTGTTCCAGTGCAAAGCCGCCTATAAAATGTATTCCATTCACAAATTGTCCAAGAAGGGCAGTTCTGACATCATCTTCTAAAATACCAAGCATTGGATCACCGCCTTCTTCATCCCGAACCCATATATGGACTGCAAAAAATATATCATGCATTGAGATCATTGGTTGTTGCAGGGTTTGAACGGTTTGCACATTTTCTACTTCAACAATAACTCGTGGAAAAATTGTTTCTTCAATTTCAGGAAGGTTTATATCGGCAGCGTAAATCCGTAAATCATCCGTATCTTTCTTAATATTTGTGGTTGGGAATAAGTCTGACTGAAGTTGCGTATTTACACTTAGTAAGTTAATTGTCGTTGAAAGAAATTGATCATTGATATTAATTGATACTGCCATTATTATTGTGCAAAACTTCTTATATATTCTTTATATGATTTCTTTGCTATAGCCTGTATTGTACCCCAACTTTCCTTTAGTGAATCCCTCATATAATGATAGCCCATGAACTTTGATCGTGTCGTTACGGCTACTTTCTTATTTACCACACTTTTTCCTTTCGAACTGCCTTTTGTTCTTCCTTTTCCTCCCTTTGGCTTATAACCAAGTGATTCACCTTCTTCAATCCAGTGTGCATAGGGAACATCAAAAACGCCTACTTTCATACTTAGTGTAAATCCATGTGTAAGCGATAAACTTTCCTGTATCTTGTCGCTTCTGATATGTCTTCGTAGTGTTCCTTTATCCACCCCATGAATTTCACCAGGAAATCCACTTGGCTTCCAAAGTTTTGATTTTGAATTACCAATTACAACTGTTCCTGAATCGACAAGTCCTTTTTTAAGGATGCTTTTTTCACCTTGAAATTTTAATAGTTTTTCAGTAAGTTTATCAAGTTCGGAAAAATCAGCACTAAAATTCATATATTCTTTCTGTAAATTTCTATTAGCTTATCATAGCAGAAAAATAGAATAAATTTAAATAGCTATGAACCGATATATTCACATGATAAAGTGAGATGATGAAGTTGTGGTGCAGGTTTTACAAACTTTATTCGCCACATCTGACCTATATTCGTGCCGTTCTGATTGACTTCCTGCAGTATCTGTCCATCTTTTACATCAGAAAAATAATCAATAATAACGGTATACGTTCCAACCTGTTGTGCTGAAAGGGCAGCCAGGTATTCTGCATCTTTCTTCCCATTAATGAAGGCTGGAATCTTTGCATGAAGTACGTTCGTACTTGCTTCAGGACTGGTTGTTGCAAACCCACCTTGTCCATCACTTGTCCTATTTTTTGAATAGATTGTCACGTATCTATTCATTGCAGAATAAAATCCCATTTTTATATCATCCCCACATCATAATCTTGACTGGTGTTTTGTACAGCCGGAAGTGAATCAAGTGGACTTCCTTTTGAAAAAGGCTTATGCCCTGTATTTTTAAGACTATATGAATTAACTAAAAGAAGTGCTGCCCCATATCGTTTTCTTACTGTTTCCTTAAAATCATTCCAGTTAAAATTTTTGAAATTCATATACGAATAGTTATCCCATTTTTCCTGTTCTTTTATTTTAAGGTTCAAATAGGGAATCATCAAAAGAACAACTTTATATGCAACTGCAGATTTTAACGCAACTAAATCCTGTGGAAGATTTAAAACATTTAAGTAAGTATCAGTATAACCAGTTCCATGTTTCATAATATCCTGCCAATTATACACTGCAGTTTTTATTGTGTATTCTGCAATGCCTAAATACTCATTACAGTTGATTATATCATCTGGTAATTCGGAACTTGTCATATCAACAATCATATTCACCAAGTATCGATCGGTCGAAGTCGTGAGAATTGAAGGATCAAAATCTGGAGTAGTTAGCATGGTTAGTTATCTTCTGAAGTATCATCGTCATCTGTTTTTGTATTTTCTATTGGATCAGGCTTTTTTTCTCTTACAATATTTCCTTCTTTTAACTGCTTTTGCAGTGACTGTGCATAAAGTAGAGCCCCTTGTACAGTTTGTTTTGATGCTGTCAATTCTTCTATCTGTTTGTGTAGTGTCATTAATGTATAATCCGCTTGTGCAATATCTTGTTGTGCTTTTTTAATTTGACCTTGCAGTGCTGAATCAATATCATTTGCTTCAATTACTTGTTCTGAAAGTGCCATGAGTTTATTTTTTAAATTAAATATAGATTAGTATATTGTTTTTCTTACTAATTTAAAAGCCTAAAGAGTCCGGAAACTGATAGTATCCGGATGTTAATAGTGTTCCTTCCTTTAAAAGAACCGGCATAAAAGTCCAGAAGTTATTAAAGTAGACACTATTTCCATTTGTTGCAGCATTATCACTAAAGTATGAGCCGGATGGATGTTGTACATACGTATTTATAACTTTATTATTATATATTGCGTCCCCATTAGTCGTATCACCATTTGCGTAAAATATAAACATATCCGCCGCATACATCTGTGTTTTTTCATATGCAGTTCCATCTAAACTTCCATCGTGATTTAATTGTGCTGCTAAAGTTGAAGAATGCACACCGTAATAGGTATTTATATCCGAGTAAGGAAGAGCCGTTAAAGTTTTAAACCTTGTGTCATTCGAAATCTTATAGTAATGGTATTTCCAGAATGCACTCCGAACTGCGTTATATTCATATTTTGATTCTCTTCCTGAGTTTGTGTCTGTAGAAACAGTGCCGATTGTCGGATTGAAAAAGTTCCAATCCGGATCATAATTTTTAGAAGTTGTTACATCTAAATTAGCAGTTTGACTTTTATTATACGCATCGTAAAACCCTTCAATAACTTGATCCCAAAACATACTGCATGTATAAATTCGTGCAAGTGATGCAGCAAAGGGCATAAAGTAACTTGTTGCCATTTCAAAAGTTGCAGTTTTCGACTGCGACATATCAGCAATCAAATATTGTTTTCCCTGCCAAGTCGCAAAAGCGTATGTTTGCATATCCTTTGCAATTGCATTTGCTTTTTTAATATAGTTAATTGAGCCATTTGATCCCCACTTTGCATGTGCTTTATATAAACACCCTAACCTATGCATATCTGCATCGTGGGCGGTATTCCAGTCCAAAACCGCATATACGCCTCCTGTTGGGTCGTAGTGCCATGCCATACCAGTAAGAAAAGTGGTTAATCCCACATTGTTTACTCTTTCAAGATTTTTTTCAATCCATGTTTCAATTTGATTAAACCACGCTTGATCATTTACTTGAATTGCGGCATCCATTCCGTACGGCTGTGACTCGGAAACAATATCTTGTCCGTTTGTTGTACCGTTTCCTTCTGTTTTTGGTCGAACAATCACCCCTGCATTTGTCCCATCTAAAAGATGATACATTTGCTTAAATCCGTTCGCACCGGCTGCATCTAGTGCTTTTGTTGTATTTGTACTAGGTGCTGCACCAATTGCAGTTGAGAGAAATATATTATCAAAATATACATGCCCATTAATGCCGTTTGCAAAATACTCTCCTCCTGCTATGACACCTATATACTTACCCGTTAGGGAAATAGCAGTAATAGAACACTCAACCGTTTTCTTTTCATCAAGGTATAAATATATTCCTGTATCGGTCATATTCACTGTAAATTTGTAAGGGACTCCAAATGTTAAAAGGGTAGTTCCTGTTGCAACTGTATTTCCTGTAAGTTCTTTTATTTTTACATTGTAACCTGTACCGTTTTGGACAAGTCTTACCTCAAACAAACTTAAAGTGTACGAATCTGACCAAAAATGCAGTATACACGATTCACCGGAAACATTAACCGATATAGCATTGAAAACTGAAAAAATTCTTATATAGTTTCCTGATTTATCAAGTCTCCAACAATTTTCATTTGCTGTAGTATTTGGCTGATAAATATTCAATGCATTTCCAATATAGCCATTTGCCGTCACCGTACAGGTACAACCTGTTGAAAGGTGAGTTGTATCAAATTCTGTCAACGCATCACATCCATTCTGATATATGTATGGGGTAATAATAGGATTGGATAAATATGTGCTATATAATCCAAAGTAACTAGCACCAAATTGATAATCCATAAGTCTTTAATATTAAACAGCATATTGCCCTAACATTCTAAAAAATGGCCCTGCTCCTGCTACATATCCACTAGGCAATGGATAATTCTGTATACTTGTTGTTGATGTATTATTCCACTGATTTAAAGCTACTACATTTCCAGCATTATTTGCATATCCTATTGTAAGAAAAGCGTATGCCACTGTATCAATACGTGGAATAAGTGCATTATAGAAAAGTATTCCAGATCCACTAGTAGAGTTTCCATCATTGTTTAGTTGTACTTGTAAATTTACAGTCCTACCGTTCATAGATGTTCTAGACGTTGCAACCGTAGGCATCGTAGAAAAAGTACCGCCTGATGTAATGCTATTAGTAAAATCGATCCATGCAGGAAATCCTGTACCATTGCCATGCGAAAATCCAAAGTTAGTAATTGCAGCGTTTGTAAGCGTATAATTTGATCCCCCTGCGATACTAAAAGTCGTTACATTTGAAGCATTTGTCACTCCATAACAAAGAAAATATAAATAACTTCCACCTTGTTTTATTCTTATTTTATCCCCTGGCTGTACATTATTTAAATAAATTCCTGTTGTATCTGGTACAGTAATTGTTCCTGTTCCTGCAGCATAACTTCCATAACTAAACGTATCCGTTGGATTAATCCAACCACCTACATCAGCTAACGATACATTTTTCCATTTTGATGTACTTCCAACATATTGTAAAACTTGTGAATCTACAGGGCTTGTAATAAGTACATCAGTATCACCTGCAAGCGTTGTTGATCCACCCCCTGCAGGTGTTGCCCATGTGCCATCCCCTCGCCAAAAAGTTGTTGCTGATGCACCCGTTCCTGAATTTAAGTTTGTAACAGGTAAATTTCCAATAACATCATTTCCAAGTCGTATAGAAAGCGTATTTAAAGCTCCAGAAATTGTTTTGTTGGTTAAAGTTTGTGTACCAGAAACAGTATCAATTGCAACCCCATTTACTTGTACTGCACCAGTTCCCTTGCTTGTTAAGTTTAAATTTATATTAGTGTCTGATCCTGCAGTACCAACCGCAACCGTTGCAGGATTTCCTGTAGCTGAATTGGTTGTTGTTAGATAATCCACTGCACTTGTTGTTGCAATTATTGCAAGGGCAAGATTAGCATTTGTATCTTGTATGTTTTGTAATCCTGCAACAACTTGAGTAAAAAAATACCCAAACTGTTGATTATTAAGCCCCATTGCAAGGTTGCCATTTCCACCAAGAATTGTATCTGTTCCAAACTTTGCACCCCAACTTCCAACAAACATATTGGTTATATTTCCTTGATTATTATTTTGTCCAAAAAGGGCAATTCTAGGTGATCCATTAACAGCATTGAAAGCATTCGTCACCTGCTGCATTCGACAATCATAAAAAGATGTTGTTGAAAAAGATGAAACTTTAAGTAAATCGTTCGACTGTGCTAAAGCATTCACAAATGAACAATCCCTTATAGACATTTGGGCAGTTTGCAAACTTGCATCAACTTTAATATGTGTTTGGTTTTGTTCGAAAAGACAATTCACAACGGTAAATGCACTGTATCCCACTTTCATATGTAAGCCACTGCATCCTGTTAAACCACCTGATTGATAGAATAAACCATTTTCCAGTGTGATTCTATCAAAAGCATTAGGTGATGCTTGTCCTGCATCATTATCGAAAACAACACCATCGGTATTATTATTTGAAAGCACGCCACCAAAACCATCTAATTTTACTGTACCAAACGTGTTTTCAAGTCCGACACGAAAACAGATTGCTGCAGTATTTGGGTTGTATCCTCTAATATTTCGAAGAATTACCCTATCAAAATCTTCAAATATAAATCCATTTCCACCACCATGTACTGCTATATCATGCAGCACTGATGCATCACCTATTCCATCGAACCAAACAGGCGTTAATAAAGAAGTACTTGGAAGATATACACTAAAGTTTCCTATATTTTGAAAGTTTCTAAGAGTCCCATCTGTTTGACGACTCCCAAATTTAAATCCATTAATTGTTGTTGACGATAGACGAAAGTTAGTCACTTCCATGCCTGAACCTAGAAAGATAAGGTTTTGGGCAGCTTTTGAAACGGTTGCACCAAGATAAAAATCCCCTGTAGAACACATGATTGGCATTCCTGCAGTTACACCTGCATTAATAGCAGTTTGCAGTGTTGTATCATCAACATAGTTAGAACTAGTTCCTGTACATACATAATCAGCTCTATTCCTTACTGCAAGCGGTGCATTTGCTGCAGCTACTAATAAATAAGGTCTACCACCTGCTGCTTCTGCTATAGAAATAGTTCCTGCTCCATTTGTGATTGAAATATTATTTCCTGCTGTTAAAGTTGATAGTGCATAGCCTGCACCATTTCCTATCAAAACACTACCATTTGGTGCTGTTGCTGCATTAATACCAGTTCCGCCATATAAAGGTGTTATGATAGGGTCTAAAGCAGTTAAATTATCTGCTACCCCTGTATTTCCCTTTACCCTTGTATGAGTACCGACAATAGAAATGCCTTTTGCTGAAAACTGGTTACCTGTAATGATATTATAATCAGCTCCAGTTTGTTCTTTAATATCGTTTAATACTACAGGACTTGAAAAAGAAAACAGATTATTTGCAATAGTATTATTATTTACACCACTACCTATTTCAATAGTTGCATAGGTATTTGGTGTGTTTCCACTTGATCCATTAAAAACATTTCCTATGATTGTCTGATTAGGTGCACCTATTAAGATTGCCTGTTTTGGGGTATTATCAAAATAGTTACCAATAATTCGGGATGGATCTGAATTAGTCAAATGAAGAAAAGCCAGTTCCTGTGTTCCACCTAATCCTGAACCGAATGTATTACCAATGATTTCATCACCACCACCAGTCATTTCTAATGCATAATTTGCACCGTTGAAAGGTGTCATGGTGTTTCTAGTAATATAATTACCTTCACAATACGATTCATAGACAAATCTTCCTACATTTCCTAGATTACAATACCTAATTTCATTCCAGTAAGAATCAAGTGAAGGACTTGATAATCCTAAAAGCCTAAATGCATCCCCAAATATATGATTCACATTTAGATTTTCAAAAGAACAAAGTATCATTCCGACACTATTTACAAAATTTCCACTTGTTTGATTACTCCAATTTCCTTCTACAGAAAGATTTTTTATCAATACATTCGTAATATTTGTCTGTAAGCCATTACTTATAAGAAGTATATCGCTGTTTAAGTTGTTTTTTGCTGTAAGAATAGTACTCCAACCTTCACCCTCTACCGTTATATTACTCTTAGTAATATTGATTGTGGAATTGATGGTATACGTGCCATTTTTTATAAATATTTTCCCACCGTTTGATCCTAATGCTGCAAGTGCCTGATTTAGAACAGTCACAAAATCAACATTTGTATAATCTGTAAGCCCTGTTATTCCATTCACTGCAACATAATTTGATCCGGATTGGAAGACTTTATAGGTAGCTAAAGAATTAGCATTGTTACTTGCAACTGTTTCAATATCAGTAAATACTTTTGCAGTGACTGCATTTGCTATCTGCCAACCAATACCTATACTTTGTGCGGTTGTTCCTTCTTGTGCTCTAATTATTGTAAATGTATCAGTTGCAATTGCTGTTACTCGGACAATTTCAGAATTTGCTAAACTTGGTACTGCTCCACTTGGATAACATATAGCATTGAAAGAACCTGTTGGAAAGTTAATGCCTGTTCCTGCAGTAACACTTAAACTTGTTCCTGTTGTTGCAGGACTAGGTGCAGTTGTAATACTAGTTATTGTTAGATTTTTATGAGCATCAAAAGCCATTTTCTTGTAAGATTAATTATTATTGTGCATATCCGATTATTGCAGTACCGATATATTTTGAAATATCACTATCATACTTTAATCTAATTCTATCCCTTGCACCAAGTGTGTTTGAAAAAGTTGGTGCAATTCCACCTACCCATATAACACTTGAAGGCAATGTGATACTTGCTGTCGTTCCACTAGCAGGTTGTATTAAAATAAGTTCTACTTCTATTCCATCAACCGGATTTGAAAAACTAACAGTCAAAGGAGTTGCATTTGTTAAAGTAAACTTATATGTTTGTGAAAGTGACCAATCACAATTTTGACTAGCCCCTGCACCTGCAACTTTTGTCACTGTACCAATCCATATTTTTGCCCTTGCCTGTCCACCTATATCTAGTGGATATGCAGGGGTTGCATTTTGATAGATTCCCACAAATCCACCATTAAACCATGTTGTGCCATTTCCTGCTATTGAAACACCTGATGCTTGTGGATACGTTGGAAGTGTACCGGCTGTTGATCCAGTTGTTGTTGTCAAACTGAATGATGTTACACCGGCTGCAATTGGAAAATAATTAGCTTGTCCGTTCGTTGTAGTCCCATAGTATACTCTATAGCCACTAACACCGCCTGATGGTGCATTCCATGAAATATTTACTGATTTATTAGTAACTCCATCTACCACACAACTAACTTCAGTATATTGCCCTGTTTCTTGGTTAACTATATCTAAAGCAGTTACTTTTATATAGTAAGTTCCTCCTGCTAAGTTCCCTCCTACTGCGGCAACGGCTGCTTGTCCAGTTGGTTGTGGCATTAAAAGATGAAAGGTTGATCCAAAATTTTCAAATAAGTATCGGTCTGAATTGCTTAAAGTAATATATAATGGTTTATTGTTTCCACCATCCCATATTTTTGCAGCATGATACGTTCCATCATATCCGAATGCAAATCTAGAATTCAATGAGATATATGCATCAGCTGCAAATCCAGCATTTCCAACTTTCATAAGCGTACCACTACCACCAATATCTATTGGATAGTTAGGTGATGATCCAATATTAATCCCTAACCTTTTATTTGTATTATCCCAATATAAGTTACTATCTTGCCCTAAAGCGTTTGTAGATACAGCAAAAGGAATCAAGCCTGATGTAACGCTTGATTCCCCCGTTCCCCCTTGATAAATTCCAAGTATTGTTGCAGCCATTTTTTATTTATTAATAAGTACCGAGTGCTTGAAGAACTGCACCAGTTGCCGGTGCTATATTAAATGTTAATGATGTACCTGATATAGTATAGTCTCCTCCTGCTCCTTTCGTGAGAATTTGACCGTTTAACGTAATCAGTTCACTTCCAGCCCCAAGTGCATTTCCTAAAGTAAATGCTGTATTAACGCCATTGACCGTTCCTGAAAGGCTAGTTGTGTGGAAAGTTGCTGATGTTCCTACTGCAACACCATTTACCTTTAACTGTCCTGTTCCTTTTGTGACGATATTTACATCAATATTTGTATCAGTTCCAATCGCTTGTACTGAAGGTGCGCTTCCTGAAATGCTATTATTTATCTGTATATTATTGACTGCACTTGCTACCCCAACTATTGAAATAACACCAATATTATTCGTTGGATCGTTTATCTGTGCAATTTTAGGAGTAGTAAGGGTTTTATTTGTTAAAGTTTGCGTTGTGGATACATCAACCACACTTACGCCATTGATCTGGACAAATCCTGTTCCTTTTGCAACCAGATTTAATGAAATATTTGCATCTGATCCTGCCGCGTTCAAACTTGGATTTGTACCTGTTGCAGAATTTGCAAGTAGTATATAATTGACGGCACTTGTTGTTGCCGTAAATCCAAGAACCTGATTTCCGTTATTATCATTTAATACCGTTACTTTTGGAGTAGTTAAAACAGGTGAAGTAAGCGTTTTATTCGTTAAAGTCTGTGCAGTCGCATCATCAACAACATCATGCATCACACTTCCATTTCCAACTTGCCATTTTGTTACTGAAGTTCCTAGATACTGGATTGCAGCAATGGTTGCAGCTGTATCGCCTTCAACCGTTAAACCTGCCCCTGCAGCCCCTGCAGTTGTACCACCGAAGTTTACCCGAACCTGATAATCTTTGACATCAAGATTGGTAACATTCGTCTGGTTTACTTTTCCGGTAATGTTCAAGTCACCGGTAACTGTTATACTTCCATTTACTTGTAGTGAGTTTTCAAGTGTTAAACCAATCACTGAGGTTGCACCAGATCCTTTTTTTACAGTGACATTTGCAGCAACCGTACTACTTCCGAATTGAAAAGTATTTGCTACTGCTTGATAATCTAAAACTATTAATGTTGCAGCCATTGTATTTTCTTATAAATTAGTAAGCATAGTGGGCAGTGACTTCATCATTTGTGTGAAGTGTGTAGCCGGTAAAAGTAATTGTGTTGAAATTCACAACATTATAATCAATCCCATTCGTGAGCATTACCCCGTTTATCGACACACGCTCTGAATTGGGTTTTATTGATTGACTTGTTGAATAGCTAAGTGTTGCAGGGTTTGCAACTGTGAAAACATCCTGTTTATAACTGATGCTACCACTAACGCCACCAAGCGATCCTTGTCCTAAAGAAATATTTAAAACATTTGATCCAACTGATATATTTAACGCTTGTGTTGGCATAGTTAATTGGATCTAATAGTTACTGTCTTTTGTATTACTAATTTCATTACTGGAGTAGATAGAATTACGCCATTTGGCAACTTCCATTTCAAATCACAGTAATACGAATTTGGCTTTATATTTGTCTGTGTATTTGTTAAAACAAGCTGTGTTTGTCCATTTGTTGTAACTAATCCGCCACTTGTTACAGGAAGCCAATCTTGTGTAATAAGTGCTGCTGCATCCAGATCATTTAAGCTGCCTTTAACGGTGAAATAGAATTTCCATCCGGTAATATCAAGTTTATTTGCAGGTGTATTACCATCTGTCATGTTGATAGGCAATACATAATCTGTTGCCTGTGGAACATCTATTTCAACTAAAGGCTGCATATATTATTATTATTATTTTTCAGATTGTTTTTTTCCTTTTTCTTCTCCTTCAATTTGTTTTGCTTCAGTTGCAGTTACCTTTTCGAGTACGCCTTCATGTATTTTATGTAGTATGAACTTGTTTTCTGCTACTTCAAAGACGCCAGATCCGGTAATTCGAATCGTATTTTCTTCTTCAGAAAGATCAGCTCCTTCTTTTGACTGTCTTTTCGGTACGATATGATTTTCGTCATAGTCAACTAAAATTGCATCTTTATGAGCTTCAGTTAGTTTTACGTGAATTGTATTTGCCATTGTTCTAAAAATAAAATAAATTAGTAGCCTTTTTTTACTATTGTTTTTACAATAAAGATAAACAATTCCCCTATTTATCTTTATTGAGAAGTTTTTTTAGCTCTAGAAAAACTTCCAAAAAAACTATATTATGCATTCAAAGTTAAAGTTGCACATGCTTGTGGGATAATTTTATCGTATCCAACAACTTCAGTCATCACAATTTGAGTGAATTGACTGGTAATTATTTTATCGGTTTCTGTCAAGTTTGCTCCGATTTCAAATACCTGCTCCATTGCAAATTCCTTATCAATTCCAACTAACGTATTTGCTACCAGTGAAGGAAGTAATACTAATCGTATTGTTGAAAATAGACTTTGTGCCATTTCAAGCTTTGTCGTTGATAGACTTCCAGTTTCAAGTAAACCTAACAGCGTCATAGGATTGATTTGTGGGAATTGCATAGTCAAAACACTTATTAAAGCAGCTGTGTTTCCAATTACCGTTGTGAGTTGATATGGGTAGAAGTTCAAACACCATGTGATCCATGCTTTGTAAGTAATAGTTGGAAGCGTTGCTGTAGAATCCAGTGCAGAAAGGTTATAGTTGGTTGCAGGGTTTGCATTTCCATCACCGTTTATCACCACATCAAGTGCAGTTGCAGCCTTATCAAGCATGGTCTGTCTTGCAATACGCTTTAAAAAGACTGATAGAAGATCCACAGTAATTCTTCTGAAGAATTCATATGTGCCTTCCAATCTTCTTCCGTACTTGAACAGGTTTACGACATTTTCAGAAGATGTAAGAATTGTTTTTGGCACTTCCGCCCCTTCCGCAATTCTCATTTGCTGTCTTTGTAGAACCGTATCTTGAATATAGAATGATCGATAGACATTTGAATTGACACCAGTTGTAACAGCAACAATTTCGTTTAATATATCAGCCTGAATTAAAGCCATTCGCATTGTACGGTTTATATATTCAGGAAAAAGAACTAAAGATTCTGGGGCATCGGAAGCAAAGAATCTATTTTCTTTTCCCTCTATTGCAGCCCTTCCATAAATACCATTTTTGTCCTCGAATGAGCTTTTTAAAGGAATATCGAAACGTGCACATTGTCTTTCAAATGCATCAGTTCCTTCATATTCTGTCCCTCTATATGATTCGTCCGGATCTTTTTCCTGCAAAAGTGCTGACATTGTCATTCCGCTGTTATATGCTTCTCTGTACAATTCATCAGATTTTGCTTTTATCTCGATTTCTTCAAATTTAAAGTTTGCCATATTATTTTTTCACCTCTTTTCTTATATAAGATTGTGATTTTCTAAAATCTAAAATAAATTAACCGATTAATACCATCGCAAATTTGTTTACGGTATCGAGATCAACAACTACATTTCGATAAAAAGGAACTGCAGTTGTTCCACCTGCACATACGCCACCTGCATTATCTAAGACAACTGATTGTCCTACTACAGGGATTGCATAGTTTGTTGGTGCTGTTGCAAGATAAGGCATTTTTGCAAATCCTTGATACTGCACTGCAACCGATCCGTCTTGTTCAACTACTTTTAATTTTCCAATTAAATATTTTCCAAGCATACCTACAGCACAGCTTACTTGGTGTGCTGCACTCATTGCCACTGCATTATTAATCTGCGGTGATGGATTTACATTACCTGCGAAATTTAACTGGTTGAAAGTAATAGATGCATCTGAAGCGAAAGTCGCTAGATTTTCACCTATTCCTTCGTAATCGTATAAAACTCTTGGATTTGCCATTTTGTTTACACCTCCTAAATTAGTAAATTATTATTTTTTTGATTGGATATATCGTGAAACTGATTTCTTAGTTCCTGTATTTTCAGACTTTTCACTTTTATTCTGTTGTTTATCCATTATGATTTGCCCATTGGTGATTCGCATTGTTTGTGCTCCACCTTCAGTCCTTTTTACAGGCGTAAAGATTTCTTTTCCATCTTTTTCGCTTCTTTCCATATCGTAGCCGCTCCAAAATGCAGTTGCCTGTCTTTCGTAGTTTTGTGTAAGGGTTTGCAGTTTATCTACTGACATATTTTCAAATATACTTCTGTGTGTTTCAACATCAAAATTAAGTCCTAATGCTCGTACACCGGCTGTTACAGCCTCATTTACTAATAATCGCTTGTACACTGCGAATTCTTTTTCTACTTTTTCAAGTCTTTCAGCTTTTTCAACCAGACTTTTATTTTCACTATCATTTCTTTCATAAAGGGAATTTATTATACTAGCTAATTGTTCGGCACGTTTCGATTCGTCTTTTAGGTCGAATACTTTTAGCACCTCTCCCCTCGTTTCCTCATTAGTTTTTAATGAGTTTTTAAGGCTCTCTGTAAATGTCATAGTCGTATCAGATAAAATATTTTCTTTAACAAAAAATTGTGATATATCATTTGCAATTCTTTTTCCATACATGGAATTCAAATCGTTTATTTCATCTCTTTTAATAAGTCCATCTTTTGCAAGCATGCGAACCTTTGTAATTGCAGCTTGCGGTGTAGCACCTTTATAGACTAGAGATGTTTCAAGCAGTCTTCCATTCTTCACCCATGCATACACACGCTGAATTGGATCATTATTTAATTTTTGACCTGGATAATGAGTACAGTCATTACCCATCATATCATTGCCGCATTCACTGCATTCATACGATCCAGGAACAAAACCGATTGACACATCACGAATTATTCCGGCTTGAATCCCACGAATGAGATCATCTGTATTACCGGCTTCTGTCTGATAGTTTTTCAGCATAAAAGCTGTTGAATCAATCCGTTTTATTCCTGTTTTATCGTTGTACCGCTCACCTCTCATTAATCTTCCTGTTGGCAGTCTGTCATCTTTATGGGAACTCATTAAAGCAATTCCAGTATCATTAAGGGTATTTGTGTAGTTATCAAGGGTATCATCAGCCATTCTTGTATAATAGCCATCGACTAAGTCATTTGACGGCTCTAAATCAAAAAGATGTATGTCATTCAAACTAAGTGGTGAAGATGCAAATCGCTTGTTAATGCCCTCTAAGAGTTCATCATCACTAATTCCAGATCCACCGATTGCACCTATATCAAACATTCTCTTTTCCGATCTGGTAATAATGGTTGATTTCAAAATGACGACATCATTTCCCCTCGTTTCTGATTCTGTGCTTTGTGCGATTTTATTCATAAAAGATTTATATTTATTTATAATATTATATTTAGAGTTAAATAATCAATAGTATTGCTACTTTGAAAGCTCACTTTCTTTAATGATGTTATCTGATGCACAGTTAGTGCATTTTATGTTTATCTCTTTTGTTTTCAGATTGATCACAATATATAAATCCTTATGTTTTATATTCACAATATCCGTCATCTCATTTTCATAGCATATCTTTTTCGATCCGCATGAAGAACAAAATCTTGCCTTAAATTTCGGCTTAATATTATACTCGCTTTTAAGTATGTCGTTTAACCGTTCCATACATCTTTCACGTTGAAATCAGGGGATAGTTCCGGAACAATCGTGCAGTCACAATTATGCGTTATAATGGAGTTAGAAAAATAATAATGGTCTTTTGTTTCTAAGTTATATACATAACCATAAAATTCACTGATATTGATATTCTCAATTTTTACAAGCGATATTTGGCTGGTGAATCTACCTCTGATATTGCCAAGACTATCGGTCTTCATGTTAGTGTTCTTGGAAGACGGTTTATGCGACTTAAGATTGGAAAATACAATATCGACAATTGTATTGACAATTCCATCGCCATTGAAATCTTCGGGGGAGGTTTTCACGCGTACGGTAGACATTTGATTAGACATTTGGAGAGAGTTAAATATCTGCTCAATAGTGGTCTTAGTCTTATTATTATTTGGATCTGCAGAGAAGGAATCCCAATCAATAGTCTTATAGATACTATCTCCGATCTTCAAATCTCCAGCTCTGACCCATCCTTTATCGCTCAATACAGGATGATTTGGTGTGAGGGTAATATCTTTCATTCCGATATTAATAGTAACGATTTCCCCGTCAAACCAGCGTTTATACGCTTTCGTGATTCCTTCGGCAGATATAAAAGTATCTCCCTTTAAGCAGTCCGGATGTGCCGGGGGGTATGCATCACCAGTTGAAAAAGATTCACTCATTTTTATAACACCTTGTCCTTCATTTGATATACAAATTGGACAAACTCTTGATCCACCGCTTGTTGACCATGATTTAAATTCAACACCGTTATAGGTGTACACATTAAAAGAAGCTAAACTCATGGCATGATTAAGCTCTGTATCGGCGATCTGGTTTGCTTTATATGCATCAAGAACGCTAAATTCTTCTCGTAGTAGTCTTGCAATCTGATCAACTGAATAATTTTGATCCACACCGGCTTTAATTGCCTCTATTGCATTCACACTTTTTTCTTGTAGTGTCTTAAAGCTTTTTGTGGCTACTTCTTCTGCCCTTTTATCAAGTGCTTTGAATATTTCATCATCATGCAGATTAAAAACATTATTTGTGGATATTTGATCAAGTGCTTTCTGACCACCAAAATTGTATCCTTCTACGGTTTGATCATTTAATACGCCTTGATATTCATCAAGTAGGGAATTTGATTCATCTGAAGAAAAGTATGTTTTTATAAGATTTGTGTAATAGGAAAGTGGATGATCATCACTTCTTTTATTTCCTTTATATATCTTTTTTATAAGCCTTGTTTCAGTATTTCCAAATATTCTTTTCACTTTTATAATGGTGCTTTCCTCAAGTTTCAGTCCTTCAGGGGAATAGAGAAAATGCAGTTTTGAGAAATCCTTATTTGGATCAGTTTCAAGGATTTTTATTAATCTATCTTTATATGTTTGACTTCTTTTTTTTTTTTCTGTGAAAGAAAGAACACGAAAGTTTTTTTCTTCCTGAATATATTCAAGATTTTGTTTTATGAATCGCTGTGTATCGCTTTCTTCTTTTGGGTCTCCGGACTTTTGACTTGTTGCAGCCGTATCGGGTTTTGTTTTCAAAATCTGTTCAGTCATTTGATCTTTCATCCTTTCACCGACTGAATCCGTACCCGTAATCTGAGTTGATGCATCATCATTTGTTTCCCATCCGTTATCCACTTTTGCAGTTTCATTAAGTATTTCCTGTGCTTCAGCTTGTGAATCCATTAATCTATCAGTTGATTTAATATCAGGGTATTCTACCTGCACAATGCACTGTTTCCCTCTTATTATTAGAGCAGTGGTGAACATTTTTTCGAGTATATTTGCAGATACCGATTGAATTGATTTAATCATTTCCACATAAATTTGATACTGCACTGTTCCATGTGTTTCAGTGGTTGCATCATTCATACCCATAAGGATCGGAAGTTGTTTTAATCCGGTAACAACTTGTGCTCGAAGAATGTCAACAATGGTTTTAATATCAGGAAGCTTTGCAATCACGCCTTCTAAGTTTACTTCTATACTGTCTAAATGAACAAATGAATCAGTTGGTTTAAGGGTATTCATGCCATCCTGGATTGCTCCAATGACTGATTGAATATATGTTTCCCTTGCATTCGGTTCTTCTTCGGTGTTTTCAGGGGCATTTTTGAGTATTGCTTCTTCAATCACCTTTACATCCATATGTCCCCATGCCTGGTTGTGCACAACTTGTGCAAAATCATCAAGAACCTGCCATAAATTGAATATGGCATTTAGTGCAGGCGAAAACAGCATTCTTCCATAGGGATCATCTACTTTCGGCTGAAATGGTGAATACCAGAAAGTAGCAGTATTAAGAAGCCGAAATGGTGAAGTTCCTACTTCATTCATTACTTGCTGCTGATAAGCTACCAGATTTTGATTTTCATCACGCTGAAAGAAGATTGTCCATCCATTCACCACAAAAAAATCCTGTACATCTTTCAAGTCTTTTGTAAGAACAAGTTCTGTTCCGACTCCTCCCTGCGTTGCTATGGAAGTGTGCATCTGATCAATAAAGATGTTAATGCCGCCCCATGAATCATTAATTTTATCGGCAATTTGTGCAATGATTTGATGTGCTTCTTCGTCAATTGTCTGTCCATCCATCTTATAGCAGGTAACATAGGAATTATCCCAACCAGAATTGCACATCAAATTGACATTAGTTAAGGCTTTTGAAACATCCGGATTAACGTCTGGAAGAATTTCAAAAAGCTGTTGTGCAGTAAATTCACCATTTCGCAAGTTATCAATAGAAACATTTTGATACTGGATTCGTGGAATGAAAGAAATGCCATTTGCTCCAAAAGGATTTACATTGACTGCTTGTGTTTGACGCATTCCGCCCTTCACGCCTTTTGGTTTCTTCAAAGCAAACGTATTCGAACCAAGTCCGGTTGGTTTTACCGGAATGTTACTTGGATCATCTGATTTATTTATTCTATTACTTACGTTTTCCGATTGAGAATATATTTTTCCCAACCTGGATATTCTTTGCAGAATTTTTAGCTTTTGACTTTTCATCTTCTTTTTTATTTAGTTCCTTATGCCTGTAATCTTTAATAGGTTGTACAAATGGTAACACAATTCTCTCACCTTCTTCAAAGGAAAGGTTAGGATCAAGATAACCTATTACTACAGCATCTGCAATATCAGGACTTTTCCCAATATCAAGTTTTAGTTTTGCCTTTTTAATAACATTAATATATCTATCATCGCTTGAATAGGTATGTGCGAAAAGCTCCTGTTTGAATCCTTCCATGTTCGATATTCTATAATTTATGGTAATAATTTGTGCCTGTATATCTTCTCGAAGTGACCAATAGGATTGATCACGCTTCATCTTAAATTCATGGCTATCTTTTCGAAAGGTAAATGGCTTTTCCCCTGCCTTATATTGATTTACTCGAAATCCAAGTATAAGAAGACAATCAAAAACTGCAGATCCAATTCCAACCCCATCAATTGATACATATTTAGCACCTATCCCATGCTGTATAGCATAATGTCGAATCTTTTTTGCAGTTTCCAT
>LDNN01000023.1_pt1 | contig 32297 bp, 47 predicted proteins | sample 350691 | NCBI WGS metagenome assembly LDNN01 (sample SAMN03646984, study PRJNA283341) | glacier metagenome | biome: Icesheet; feature: ENVO:00000133; material: cryoconite; isolation source: sample CY1 0.2 micron filtrate containing viruses sediment from cryoconite holes ...
TGGAACCCTTTAGTAAAAAATATAAATTAATTAATTAACTAAAAAAATTATGGAACTAGAAATCTTACGAAAGAAAATAATAAAACTTAAGGAAATCATGCATGATTTGATTAATGAAGGTAAAGAATCCATTGAAGTTGAACATGTTATTGCTTTGCTTGGAACCCTTTAGTAAAAAATATAAATTAATTAATTAACTAACTAATATGAAAATCAAAATCAAAATCGAGATAAAGCATTGCACTGGAGTAATTCTTTTTGAATTTGAGAAAGAAAATAATACATTAAAAAACACATTAGAAGAAGCAATTAGGCAAAAAAGAGATCTAGGCGGGGCAGATCTAAGCGGGGCAAATCTAGGCGGGACAAATCTAAGCGGGGCAAATCTAAGCCGGGCAAATCTAAGCGGGGCAAATCTAAGCGGGGCAAATCTAAGAGGGGCAGATCTAGGCGGGGCAAATCTAAGCCGGGCAAATCTAAGCGAGGCAAATCTACGCGGGACATATCTAGGCGGGGCAGATCTAAGCGAGGCAAATCTACGCGGGTTTACGCTTGATAAGTTACCTCAAACATTTATTAATGTATGTAGTCGAGATATGTTATTTATCTTTGAACATCTAAGAGCAGAGGTTCCTTATTTAAGAGAAAAACTTCTTAAAGGTAAAGTTGATGGAACTCAATATAAAGGAGATTGTGCATGTTTAGTTGGTACCTTAGGTAATGCAAAAGGTGGAGTTGATAAAGTATGTTCAACAATTCCATTCTATGAAAAGGGATTACATAACATGGGGGAACAATGGTTTTTTTATATTCGTAAAGGCGATACACCTGAAAATAATGAATTTGCAAAACATGCTTTAATGTTAATTGACATGGTTTTAGGAGAACCTAAAAAGAAAGTTAGAAAAGTTAAATAACTAATATGAAAGAAGATGAAATTACTATTGAGGAACAATTTTTCAATAAATTTGGAAAGAATAAAAAAACCAAAGAAATATTTGAATTCTTCAGGGAGATTCTAGATCGTAATGATGTAATAATTAAGCAACTAGGAGTAGATTATGATACTGCAGTGTCTTTTATGGATAATCTATAGACTAAGTTACTCTTTATATATTAACAGACTAATTATGAAGATAAAGATACTAAACAAAGATACTGGCAATATTATTTTTGAACATTCTCAAAAAAATAATACAATGGGTGAGACGGTGATGCAAGCAGGACGTGATAGAGTAGACCTAAGTTATGCAGATCTAAGTGCTTTAACGAATGACGATTGGAAGTTAGATTATGGTTGGATTTACTTTAACTTTACTAATTTAAGTCACGCCGACTTGAGTTTTAATAATTTTCATCGTACATCTTTTTTAAATTGTGATTTGTCTTATGTGGACTTATCAAACTGCAGTTTATTTAATTCTAACTTTTCTAACTCAAATCTAACAGAAGCTAATCTAGATAATTCAGATCTTAGGAGTGCTAATCTAGAAGGAGTTATAGGAATTTCTGAAAAATATAAAAGAAAGTAAAAGAAATGCTTGACAATGAACTGGTAACGTGACATAATTATCTTATTACTTATTAAGAAACATTTATGAAAAATTTTAAAGTTACAGTTACAGAAATCAAATTTGGAAGTGTTGCATTTGCTAAAATATATGATTCTTTAGAAGAAGCTAAAAAAATTGTAGATATGTTTAATAATGCAAAAAATAATAATCTTGGAATTAAATGTGGCAACGTATTAGGAATTTGTTGTATAAAAGAAATAAGAATAATTGAGATCTTACATTAATTAAATATTTATGACAATTAAATCAATATTTGAAAAATTTGGAATATTAACTTTAGAAGAAGCAGAAAAAACAACAAAAATTAATGCAGAAACATTAAGGACAAGAATTCATAGAAAAACGCTAAAAGGTTTTAAAATAGGAAAAACTTGGCTTATTTTACTTAAAGACATTATTAAATAAATAAAATGAAAATTTACGATGTTTTAGACAAAGATGGTGAATGGTATTTTTCAGGCACAAAGTTCAAATGTGAAGAATATATCGATTCCCATAGATATTTGAATCTAATGATTTATGACAATATAAAAATATGAAAGAAAGTAAAAGAAATGCTTGACAATGAACTGGTAACGTGACATAATTATCTTATTATTTATTAAAAAATTATATGTCGAATACAACCTGTAACTCCTGTAACTAATGTCAAAACATAATTGATGATCAATTATTAATTAACTGATATTTCAATATAAACCTATTTGTCTTACAAAAAAACTTAAGTTCATCTAGTTCAGACATAGTCATATATCTTATAAATTTTCTCCTCATTTTTACCTGTCCAATTGGTATTAACCAATATTCAATTATGTATTTCATCCTTACAGGATAAGATATGTATACTTCTTATTGTCAATAGTAGACACTTTTGCTTAATTTTGATATCCCACTTATAGTAACCTATCAGATTTAATTGCATATGATTACAGGCATTGACGATACCATATTAAACTGGGCATTAACACAGGGGTTAAAAAACTCTCAAGGTGAGCCTTTTGAATGGAACGAACATAGATTTCTTATTCAACCATTCACAGATTTTTCACCAAGACAAGCGGTTAATAAATCTGCTCAAGTTGGATGGTCAGAGACTATGATAGTCAAGGCAATGTACATGGCTATAAAGTATAAGTTAAATATAATATATACATTACCTTCTGATAATTTTATACAAAAGTTTGTCCCTCCTAAGGTAGATCAGATAATAAATAATAATGATGTATTTGGGAAAAACGTTAAGGGTGGTATTTATTTGAAAGAAATACAGAGTGAAGAATATAAAAGATATTTATATTTTATTGGGGCACACAATCCTGAGGCAGAGTCTAAAAAAGAAGAATCAAGTAAAGGGGTAGCAATTACAGCTGATTTAAAAATACATGATGAAGCATCGAGATCAGATCAATTCGTAATGCAGCAATTGACTTCGCGTCTAGCAAACAGTGATTACAAAGGAGAGTGGTATTTTGATAATCCATCATATCCTAAAATGGGAGCGGACAGGATATACCAAAAATCAGATCAAATGCATTGGATGGTGCAATGCGAGAAATGTAATTATTGGCAATATCTTGAATGGTCCAGATTAGATAAAGAAGACTACAGAACCGGAACCAATCACTGTTTCATAGACGTAGAGAGATTTGAGTTTGTTTGTGGGAAATGTAGAAAAGCTTTAACTGATAGAGAAAGATTAAATGGACAATGGATTCCTAAATATAAAGAAAGAAAAGATTATAGAGGATATTGGTTATCACAGCTTTGCTATATAAAGCATGGTGTTAAATCAATTTTATTACAAGAGGATGATAGTGAGTTATCAAAATCACATTTTTACAATTACGTTTTAGGAAAGCCATACATCGGAAGCGACGTTAAGCTTGGTAGGGGAAATATCCTATCAAATGTGACGGGAGATAAGAACAATCCTGAACTAGAAGATAATTGCATGGGTGTAGATCAAGGAAATACTAAATGGTATGTAATAGGAAATAAAAAAGGAATATTTAAATATGGCAAAACCACAAGTTGGGATGAGATTGACTTACTTAGAAAAAAATATGATGTAAAGAAAATGGTAATTGATGCATTGCCATATAGTGGAGTACCTAAGCAATGGGCTGAAGCTAGTCCAGGAAGAGTGTGGAGAGCAGTATACAAACCTGAATCGGATCAATCAGAGATTGCAAAATTCAGTCCTAAAACTGATCCTACATTAGTTCTTATTAGAAGGGAAGAGATGTTTGATGAGATAGTAGATAAGATAATGACAAATAGATTTCCAATAACCATGGGGAAATTTGATCTTGAAGAATTTATAGACCATTGGACAAGCTTAGTCCGAATCGTTGAAAAGGATAGTCAAGGAAACGATAGATTTAAATGGTTAGCTACAGACGCAGATCATTTGGCTCATGCAAGTTTATATTTTTATACTGCAATGAATAAAGGAAGAGCTAATGACTTTATTTCATTAGAGCCACCAAGACTTGAAGTCCTTGATAGAAATGAAGGGGTCTTTGTAAATCCAGATAATACAATTGATCAAAATATTTTCGAACAATTAATTAATTCAGATAACTTTTAAAAAATTCATATGGGAGATTCAATGTTTTTAAGCAATAGTTACGGAAAGAATGGGAATGTTCCTGATTATTCTCCAGGATTACAGACAATTCCAGGAACAGATAATTCTGAGGATTTAAGAGATATAGACGTAGTAGATTTAATATTAAAAAGAGAGAAATATTGTCAAGATTATTACTCAGAACTAAAGAAAAGAGGTGATGAAAATAGAAGATATTACAGGGGCGACCAAATTGATAAAACGAAGTTGAAAATGAATGAATCTCCAATTGTTATCAATAGAATATTAACTTCAATAGAAACAATTATTCCAATAGCAACTGAGAAAACTCCTGAGCCTATACTTGTAATTACTCCTGGAACTAAGAACAATAAATTCCTTGCAAGAAAGTTAGAATCAAAGTTAAAGAACCTTTGGGAAGTTGAAATAGATATGGATAAGAATTTAAAAATGGGATTAAGAAATTATGCTTGTATTGGATATATTTGTTTAAAGATTCTTTGGGATGAAGAAAAGAAAGAAATTGATTGTATTTTAAAGCCAATGAATTCGATATTCTTTCCGAAAGGTTATGCAACAATTGATGAGTGTCCTTTTATTGGAGAATACGTAGAATCAACCATCGGAGAGACAATAATGTTATTTCCAGAGAAGGAGGATGAGATAAGAGATCAAGTTAAGAAAATGGGGCAAAGCAAAGCTAGTGATGATTCAAAAATTACAAGGATAGAATATTGGCAAGATGATATGTATGCTTGTATCTTTGGTAAACTTCTATTAAAGAAAGCATCTAATCCATACTACAAATGGAAAGATGATTCAGATAATGAAGAAATGAATGATGAAGGTAATCCAATTTCAAAAGATGACTCGGAACTATTCAATATATTTGCAAGACCTAAAAAACCCTATCTTTGGTTGAATGAATGGAGCTTTGGAGATTCTATGGTAGATGAAACAACCTTAATTGAAGTTGGTAAAACACTTCAGGATAATATAAATAAACGAAAAAGACAAATCGAATTAAACGCCGACAATGCAAACGGAATGAAAGTTATCGCTGGAAAAGCTATGACAAAGCAACAAGCTCAATCAATAACGAATCAAGCAGTCTCAACAATTTACTTACCAGATGCAACGACAGCAAGTGGAGTAGTAGAGTATGTTCAAGGTAAAGCATACGATGAAGGTACATTTGAAGATATGCAAGATAGCAAACAGGAAATTGATAATGTAATGGGAACTCATTCAACTACAAGAGGACAGCAAAGTCCAGAAGAAACAGCTACAGGTAGACAAATCTTATTACAAAGAGATGTAGGGAGATTAGGTGGACTTTATACTAGTATTGAGAGTCTTGCTCAGTCATTTTACGAGTATTGTTTACAGATAATGTATGTTAAGTATGATGAGAAACATCCAGTCTTGAACTATCAGAAAAGTCAGTCACTATCTGATCTTGATAAAGAAGATTTTATCATTGGAAAAGAATTTAAAGATAAAAAGATGAAAGTATTAGTTCAACAAAATAGTGTTGCCCCAGATGATAAGTATGCAATGCAAGAGAATGCCATCAATTTATTCAAAGCTGGCGCAATGTCTCTTAAAGATCTTTACGAACAGTTAGATTATCCTAATCCAGAAAAGTTTGCTAGAAATGCAATGATGGAGAAAATTGATCCTTTTTACTTATTTCCTGAGATTAAGAATCCTAGTGAATTTGATCCAAGAGCAATTATTGATCTTAAGAATATTTTATCAACAGCTGAAGGTGAGGAACCAAGATTACTCGGAACATCAAAGAACATCTCATTCTTACAAAGGTATATAACAACATTTACAGATTACATTAAGGGTGAGGATGTGGATTCAGATATGCCCTCCTATTCCGATATTAGCTATATTAACCAACTTTTTATTGGAAATTATCTAACTAAATTAACTAATGAATGGACTGAAATGCTTAATCAACATCAACAATCGGTTGGAGGACAACCTGGAGCAGCTCCTACACCCCAACCATCACAATCACAGTTACCTCCTACAAACTTAAATACAAATATACCTTCTGGTCCTGGTTCGTCCGGTCCTAATAGTAGTTTAATGGGTCAGCCACAACAACCTCTTTTGGATCAACAACCAGTTTCTATGCAAGGTCCTCAAATTCCTCCTCAACAATAACTTCGTAGAGCAGAGTAAATTCTGCTCTACTTTCTCCTCATTTTTTCACCTATAAATTGATTTTATTCTATTCAAATGTTTACCTGTAAGGAAAATTCCTCTATTGACATTAATTAGTTTATCTGATTCAACCCTGCTATATTTCTTTTGTAATAAGTATTGCTGTTCCTAGTCAGCCTAAAACAAGGTCTTTTACAATATTTGACTACATACAAAAATGAATCAAGATGCAACATTCTCAGACGTTAATAATGCCGAAAGTGAGGCTATGTCAAATCCGTCAAATGACAATACAAATACACTGGAAAGTAATCAAAGAAACAATCTGAATGATGATACTCCACAAAGAGATCAGAATTTTGATCGTAAAAACCCTCAAGATAAGGTTCAAAACAAAAATGAATCTGTGCCTTACCAAAGGTTTCAAGAGGTGAATAAAAAAGTTCAGGATTATAAAAAGAAAACTGAAGAGTTGGAGAAAAAACTTAGTGTTTTGTCTTTTCAAGATAAAGCTCAACAGCAAAGTACAACTCCGCCAGCACCAGTTACTCAAAAATCGGAAGGTAACAATTTTGATTTAGATAAAGAAGTGTCAAATTTATTAACGGACATCACTAAGCCTAACTTGAAAGATAAATATGAAAACTATCAAGATTTGGCTATGGATCTAAGAAAAGACTTAATAAATACACTTGTTCAAATTAATCAAAGAGATATCACTAAACAGATACAACAAGAACAACAAATTAGACAAACGAGAAATCAACAAGTTTCTCAGATAAAACAAATCCTAGGGAATGATCAAGCTAAGTTAGATGAATTTGTAGATTATGCAAATCAATTCTTAAGTACTCAACCAAAAGGTGGTTTATTTACAGATTTAAGAGATGTATTCATGAATTATTCACAGAGATTTCTTACTAGTGCTCAAACACAGCAGGCTAAATCGATAGGCAATAATAACAGTACATCAGCAATCTCCAAATCTAAAACTCCAGCTAATAATCAACCCAAGGTTCCTTTGCTTAGAGATATAAGATCTAGGTCTTTTGATCAGCTTAAGGAATTTGGTAGAAATGCCAATTAATTAAATTTTAGGTTTTCAAACAATGATATTTAACTCAAACGTTGATGCGTTTACACAAACATATTTATTACCAAAAGTAGTAGATACAGTAACAGTAGGTAACATACTTACTTTAAAATTACTAACCAACTCAAAGAAATGGAAAGGTAAGAAATTAGACAAACCATTCCAGTTTCAATTACCAAACACAGGAGGTTCTTTTGCTGGTCTTGATGTTTTCTCAGTAAATCAATCAGACACAAAAAGAAGATTATCTGCAGAATTAAGAGCAGAGTATCAATCTATAACTATTGCTGGAATTGAAAGAGATATGCAACAAAGCGATCCAGAAGCTGCTGTTGATTTAGTAACTGAAGCTATGCAGGAAGGTGCAAACTCTCTTGCGGATAGGGTAGCAACTAAATTCTATGGAGCAGGAACAGGTAATAGCAATAAAGACTTTTATGGTCTTCAATATATAATCGACGACGGTACAAATGCTCCTACATATTTAGGACAAAGTAGAACAACTTATCCAACTTTGAAAGCTAATGTATTTAATGTAACAGGAAATTTAAACTCCGTGGTACCTGTTCAAACTGCAGATTCTGCAGCTAGAAAAGGTCTTGATCGAGTTGATCTTGTGATATCAAATGAAACAAAATTTTCCGAATATGAAAGAATTCTTCAAGCAACAGTTTTAAGTAACAATCCAGTTAGTGGATATGCTCAAGCAACTAGAACAGGAATGGTGCCAAACAAAGCTGCTTTAACAGGAGAAATAGGGTTTGACGCTCTTTACTTCAGGGGTTCACCTTGGGTTGCCGATCAAAAATGTCCAGATAAAGTAGTTTATTTAATAAACACTGAATATCTTGAATGGTACGGATTAGACTCTACAGATCCAAGATTTAAATCAGTAAAGATCGGTGGAAACACTGAGATTGATGGAATTTACTCACAAGAAGGAGAAAGAAGTATCGGACTAAACTGGTCTGGTTTAAAACCTTCATTGAATCAATATGGAGAAATCGGACAATTTATCTTACAAGGTAACTTAGTTTCATTCAATCCTAATAGACATGCTGTTATTAACTATACAGCTTAATTTTTATCAATATTCAAATGAGTAGATTCACAGATTTTTCAAGATTAAGATTTATTTACACAGGGGGAGATATTGTTGGTAACGCAAGTCCTAATAGTCCGTTAGCTGCAACTGGGTATCAATACACTTCTACAAATGGAAATGTATTTTACACAACTGTAGACAATTTGGGCAATTTAAGGGTTATCACAACCAATGTTCCTGTTAATGATGGCGATGGATCACTTGTTAGTGTTTCTCTTAGTAGCGGTCAGGCTACAGCAGTGGCTAATGCAGCTGCTTTAAACACACAATCTGGAATCATAACTAGCAGCACAAACAACTTAGCCTCAGCTACAGATGAAACTCTTACTATAACAAACTCATTAGTTAAATCTGCTAATGCAGTGATTAATGTAGTTATTGTTACAAGTGGAACAGGAGGAACTATGACAGCTAGAGCAAGTTTAGGTGCTAACGGAACGTTCACAATTACAACAAGAAATATTTCAGTTTCTGCAATGACTAGTACTTACAGTGTTGGTTATTTTATTGCATTTGCTGGTTAATTTTTAATTATTAAATTTATAAAAAATGGCAATCTTAACACAATTAGATATGATTTTGCCTTATGGGGACTCAACATACGTTGAAATACCTGTAACAGGAACAGCATCACAGATCAATACTGGTACTAGAGCATTTGACGCTTCAGGAAACGAGTATGTATGGGCTGCTGGTGTTGCAAGCACAATAGTTGGTTCATTAGTTTCTTTTGATCTTAATTTTAACTCTACATTACTAATCAATGGTGCTGTAGGTTTAGTTGGAGTAGCTCAAGGAGCAACAATAGCAACAACTTATGGTTGGTATATGGTAAAGGGAACTTCTGTAACTGCTCAAACTGCAGATACAACAATTAACACTTTAGTATATACAACTGCAACTGCAGGAAAACTAAGTAATATATTAACTGCACAAGTACAAATTAAAGGAGCCTTTTCTGGTGCAACAACTACAGGAAGTAAGGTAGTTGGAACGACTGTATTAAGTTATCCCACAATTGGAATTTAAGTTAATGGCTGGTTAAACCCAGCCTTTTTATTTATTTATTATTTTAGTAGATTTATGGACGAAGCATTTTTAAACCTAGATGTTTATGTTGTGAACAATCTTTTAGATGAGGATATTACTATTACTTTTGGCGGACAACCTTTTCCATTTAAAGCTGGAGAAAAAAGAATATATCCAAAACAAGTGGGGGAATTTTTAGCAAACAAGATAGTTGATAGATTAATTGAAAAATTTCTTGGTTTTGAATTTGTAACTAATCAATCTGCACGAAAAGAAAGAATAGATAAAGTTTTTATTCCAAGTGAGATTAATACTCCATTAATTAAAACACCTGAGGAGCAAGTAAATGATTTCATAACAAAAACTAATGATCAAGCTTCACCTAATACAATCTTAGATGAAGTTATGGCAAATAGTTTAAGTTCATTACCTGAAACTACTGATGAAGAAGGATTTAATAATATTAACGGAGTATCTAAATAATAGTTTTTAGATATTTTATATGGCTATAAATAATGATACAAACGGAAAACTTAATCAGGCACTAAAGGAATCTATTTCCACACCGGGACAACCCGGATTAGTAATTCTAAATGCTGATGGAACAAATGTAGGTGGTAGTGGTGGAACTTCATCAACTTATGGAAGCGCATTTCCCTCTACTGGCACAGCAGCAGGTTTTAAAGATTCAACTGGAACTAATATGGCGCCTGGTAATTTAGATTCGTCAGGTTTCTTAAAAGTAAACGTAGCAGCAGGTGGTGGAGCAGGAGGTACTTCTTCAACATATAGTAGTGCTTTTCCCTCTACAGGAACAGCAGTAGGGTTTAAGGATTCAACTGGCACTAACATGGTTCCAGCTAATCTAGATGCTTCAGGTTTTTTGAAAGTAAACGTGGCAGCTGGTGGAGGAGCAGGGGGGACATCTTCTACATATGGTGTAGCATTTCCGGCAACTGGTACTGCAGCTGGCTTTACTGACGGAGTAAATATGAGGGCAGCTTATGTGGCACCTTTTCATAATTCTGATAATCAAGCTCCTTCGTCAAATCAATATGGACTCCTAGCTGGAGGTGTAGCACAGATTTTAAATCCCAGTGGAAATTTAGATAGGCAAAGAGGAACAGGGTTCGATGGAGTTTCTGGTGTAGGTATTGCAACTGGAACACAACAATTAGCAACCGCTCCTTTTACTACTACTTTTAATGGTTCAGTTACAGCAAATGCAGTTGCGCAAACTATAACCTTAACTACAACTACTAATCTTGTAGTAGGGGATATGGTAATTACACAAGATAATGTTGAATATGCTGAAGTTTTAACAATACCAAGTGGTACAACCATTACAGCAATTCTTAAGAATAATCATGCAAGTGGACAAACGGTTAAATGGTTTCATTATAATCAGGCAAGGGATGCTCTAGGAAGTGCAGATAATACTACTGGAACTGGCATTTCTCCTAGTGCTACATATTTATATAATAATAATACAGCTCTATTCGAATACGATAGGTCTGCATTGGGTGAACTAGATGGTGCATCTGGAAAAGGTACTGCAGTAGCCGCTGAATATGAATATAATGGACAACCTTTAGGATTTGGTAATGCTTTATCTTCAGCAAATTTTGATAGAGCAAGGAATGTTCAAGCTGGTGGACTTGGAGCAGGAACGGTAGCAAATAATCCCTTAGCTGCTAATTCAACAACTTTAACCTTAAATGTCACTCCCACAACATTACAGCCAGGAGCTCAAATTATATTTGATAGAGCGGGTACCTCAGAAACAAACTATGTTGGTACTAGTTATACAGCAGGATCAACTACTGTCCCATTACAAATAGCCACACTATCTTCTCATGCACAAAATTCGACAGTAGAGTGGTCACAACATGCATCCTTGGGTCCCCAACTTAATGGATTTTTACCATCAGGTTTAGGAATGGAAGAGGAGATTGTTTACGATCCTCTTTCTAAGAAATACTTTGTCGAGATTGCCGCCACAGCTGATGCAAATTCAGGACAAAATATTGTCTTGGAAAATGCAGCCTTATTTAATGGTGCAACCTTTGATAGAGAAAGAGGGGTAATTGGAGATGCACAAACAGCAGCAGGAATTGGAGCTGATACAATTATGCTTTATAACGGAACCACTTATGATAGATTAAAAGACACCTTAGTTGTAGGAGCAGCAAATGTAGCCTTAGCAGCAGCATTACCAGCAGGTACTGCGATAGTTGGTAAAGTTACAACCGATCAAACCACACACGGTACTACAGATTTAGTAGCCGCTGATATTACTAAGATTAATGGAACTACACCCGTAACAAGTATTGCTGGATCTTTAGGATTTGGGGGAGATACAGCAGCAGCAGCAACAGATGCAGGTAATCCTTTGAAAATTGGAGGAGTTGGAAGATTAACATTACCAACTGCAGTTACTGATGGACAAAGAACTAATGCAATTTTTGACAAGGTTGGAAGACAAATTGTTGTAACTGGAACAGTAAGAGATCTTAAAGCTGATGCTCCACTTACTTTAGCAGCAAGTGTTGTAGAAACAACTTTAATCCCAGCTATTGCATCAACATTTTGTGATATTACAGGAATTACTGTAAATAATACATCAGCAACAGCATGTAGAGTTGATTTTAGAGATACAACAGCAGGTGCTATTAGATTCTCGATTCAAGTTCCTGTTGGAGATATAAGAGGATTTTCAAATTTATTTTATAAACAAACAACAGTAAATACAAATTGGACAGCACAATGTTCAGTATCAGTAACAGATATAAGGATATCGGCTACATATGAGAAAAATATTTAATAGTTAAGAATTATTAATGGCAACTAAGACATTTCAACAAGGTGCTAGTAGTTATGCTGGGGCAAGGGACACACATATATGTGGTTTCAATCCAACATTTAATAGAGGAGCTAACGGCTTTGTTGAGATGGGGGCTTATACAGGAGGTACTAATCCATCAAATGGTTTATTTTATTTTAATTTATCTGGAGCTGGATTTACTGGAACGGAGACAGTATCTTCAGCCCCATTATCTCTAACATATCAAGGTAATAGAAATGGATTCAATATAAAAACCATTACTTTTTATAGAATTGTTAGAGGCTTATGGCAAGAAGGGTCAGGAACTGGAGTAGATGGTACTGCATCAGCTGCTGGAGATGTTAATTATACATATTTCTCTAATACTGGTATGTCTTGGGGAACTCCAGGAGGGGTGAATACAGCTACTGATATTTCGACAACTGGATCTGTTGCTACTCCAATAACAACCAATACTATTGGCTTAGTTTATACATGGGATTTAGTAACTATAGTGCGATCTTGGATAACAAGTGGAAGCAATTTTGGAGTATTAGGTCAAATAACATCCGGTGATGGTGGTAATGGAGCTCATGATTTTTATAGTAAAGAAGATGCGACTGTATCGAATAGGCCTTTGTTAACAATTAACTATACAACTGGAGGTGGAGGTGCAACGACTTATCATAATTTACCTTTATTAGGAGTAGGATAATGAAAAAATTTTTAAAAGCATTGATTACTGTTTTAGGTCTAGCTCCTTTGCTTACTAGTTATTTAATAATTATGTGGATCTTCTTTGCTGCATATTTAAGTGAAGGCAAAGTCTTAATTCTTATAAATAAATTTAATGAAGCAAATATTGAAATTGTAGGAATAATAATTACGATACCCTTTGTCCTTAACTTAATTTATAAAATCTTTAAATATTAATTTTATTAAAACTTTATGAAAAGACACGAATTAATCGCTATGAAATTAAAAAGCGATAAACCAATGAATGGAACTGAAATTGATGACTTAGTCAGTAAAATGGGCAAACCTTCAATGAGCAGTTCTTTTGACGATGCTAAAAACTCAATTAAGTCAATGTTAAATGGACTTACAGGAGATTCTCAAGCTGGTCAGAATGCTGATGATCAAAATAAAGATGATAACTCCCAAAATGATAATGAAGATGAGGAAGGGAATATGGATGATGAATCATTAAAGATTTCTGAAGCAGTAAAAAACAACGATCTCTATTTAGTTATTGGAGATGAAGTAATTGATGATCCTAAGAAAATTCTTGATTTAATTATGAAGAATGAAGATGCATTTGACGGTGGAAGTAATGACTCAAACGAAAATGATCCAATGAGTAAATTTAATTCTAAAACTGGAGATAACAGCTCTTATTAATTAATCATTTATAAATGAAAACTTTATCAGATTTTCTGACTGAATATACAGACACAACTAAAGACAATACTCTTGAGAATATAGCTAGAGGCACAAGAAGAATGAACGATCTTCAGAAAGAGATTTGTGCAGCAAGAGACTATTGGTGGGCAGAGAAACTTTATACAGTTTTAACAGTAGCAGGGCAACAAATTTATGACTTACCCAGGTTATCAAGGAAAATTGTAAGTGTTACTGTTAGCCTTAGTAACAGTAGTATCACCTATGGAATAGATGAAGTAGCTAATGAGAAATTCTTTGACAAAATAAATATAAATACTGCTTCATTAAGATCAGATTGGGCAACATATTTTACAATCAGGGGAAATCAGATTTATTTATATCCAACTCCTGCGACCTCAGGTAATACATTAGGAATGTTGTATCTTAAAAGACCATTAGACATGTCTGTGACTGATTATTCCACTGGGACAATAGCAGTTACTGCAGGGTCATTACTGGTCACTGGGACTGGAACTTCTTGGCTAACTACAGCTAAAACTCATGTAGGAACATACATTTTTATAAATGGAAGTAATGGAGCAAACGTACCTTATGAAATAGCATCAGTGCAATCCGATACTTCTTTAACTCTTGTACAACAATATCAAGATGTTACTAGCTCAGGTTTAACTTATAGAATGGGTGACTCATCATTAATCTTTGAAGATTTCCAAAATATTCTCTGGTATAGAGCAGTAAGTGATTATTACTTGAAAAAGGAAAATGAATCTTTAAGAAGAGAGTACTACAGTATGTATCAAGAGCTAAAAGACATCATGTATCAAAGCAGTGGTGAAGCTTCTACACAAATATATAGTTCACCGAACAATATTTACCCGGGAAATATTAATAATTATCCTCAAAATCTAGTTGGTTTTTAAATTATGGCTGAAGTCAAACAATATAACAATTTTAATGGTGGAATGGCAGAAGGTAGCAAAAATGGCTATCCTAGCTCATTCCAAAACGGAATAGGAATTGATTATAAAACAGATTCTGATAGAGCAACTTCACTCTTTAGATTAAAACTTGATTATAGTCCTACTGACCAGATCAAAGATATTAGAGAATACAAAGGGAAGAAGTTTTTCTATGGCGATACTGGGGAAATATATCAGAAAGACTTATCAAACAGTTACTCAGTAATTAAAACAGTACCAAACAGTAATGGACAAGGATTTGAAATCTTTAATGATAGTTTATTTTATGCAAATCAAAGTACATTTGGAAAAGCAACTAATTTAGCAAATTCAACACCAACATTTACAGATTCTTATTTTAATAGCTACAATGCTGAATATGACCAAACTTTTAATGGCAGTGTTTCTAGTACCTATACAACTCCTACTTCTATAATTGAAAATGCAACTAATTTAAGAACTTTTATTCCAACTAGAGCCAATATTACTGGAGTTGCAATCTTAATTGCAACAAGGGGTACTGGTGATATTACAATAACTGTTCATGATGTTTCTAATAATTTAATTTTTTCAAAAACATCTACCAATGCATCTTTACCTGCTAGCGGATTTATAAGAATTATGTTTGGAAGTCTGATCCCTTTAGTTATAGGAAATACGTATCATTTTCATGTAACCTCTACAGTGGCCGATGCAAATGTGCAATGTACAACCTTAAATGATTTATCTACATTGTTTGGTGCTGAATTAGCATATTATAATAATCTAGATGTCGATCAAAAAAATGATTTAAGTAATCAAGTTAGCGCAGGAATTAGTTATACATTACCATTATTAATATCTGAAGCACCTATTAATAGGCAAAATTTTGTTCCATTATATTCTTCGTTATCTGCAATTTCATTAATGGTATCTAGCTTATCTGCTGCAACTTGGACTGTTACAGTTCATGACTCAAACAATAATCTTATTGGATCTGCATCTCTCGCACCTTCTTCTATTACAGGACAAGCAGGTAGGGGTTGGTATTTTAGAATCAATTTTGCAACACCTCTTAAGTTATTAATTGGAGGAAATTATCATTTTCATCTTACTGTCTCATCTGGAAGCGGTGATTCTGTGGTGTGTTATACAGGTGGCGATTTAAGTACATGTGCATTTTTTGAACACTTTTCAGTTTTAAATACAGATATTAACTTTCATCAAATGAAAGTATTTGGAAATAAATTATGTATTGGTAACGGAAGATATCTTTCAACTCTAGATGATTCAGAAGTTTATAATCCAATTGCAGTTGCTTTTCCTTTCGATGAAACAGTAAGGGCACTTGAAACCATTGGAGACTATTTAGCAATTTCGACTTGGAAGGGAAATAATCTAACTTCTTATGGACATGGGAGAATATATTTTTGGGATGGTGTATCACCATTTTACTCAATATTTATTGATATTGATGGGCAAGTGAATGCAATGAAGAATGATGGTAATAATATATTATTTGTTTGGCACGGGACCCAAGGTAATTTATCTGTTTACACAGGAGCTATTACGAAGTTGAGAAGAATAAAATCAGTAAAAACTGGTGTAATAACTACATTTAATCCAAAAGCTGTTGATAATTGGGAAGGTATTCTTTTATTTGGTAATGGAGGAAGTTCATCAAATGTTTTTGATTCTCTTGTGTATAGTTATGGAAGAAAAGATAAAGATTATCAGTTAACTTTAAATAAAGACTATGTAATAAGTACAGGGAATAGGAATCAAAACGTAACAATATCAGCTCTAATTGGAATATCTTCGACTGAACTATACGTTTGTTGGAAAGATACAAATAGTGGTACAAACTATGGAATCGACATAATAGACTTATCTCAACAGCAATTATCAGCTTATCTTTATACGCTTAGAGAGGATAATGGAGATTCTCATAGAGAGAAAGTGGCTAAAACAGCTTCATTAAGGTTTGACCCAATTCAAACTAATCAAAAATTTAGAATTGCTTACAGGATCAATAATGCTAATACAAACACAGATATAACCGGTTTTACCGTTTTGGGAAGCGTTGATCCTGTAAATAATCCTAAAGATTTTGTTGGACAAGTTATTAAAACTTTCCCGTTACCTAGCAATGGAGTTAGGTATTTAGAAATTGAATGGCTCGTTGAAATAGATACTCAGATTGGCACTACAGCACCCAATTTAATTTCTTTAGGTTGTGAATTTGAAAGAGAATCTGAATTTCAATTAAATTATATTTAATTAAAATGAAAAATAAGATATCAAAGCTAGATTCAAGTGGAACAATAATTAACAACAATCAAGTTAATACTAGACCACCCTTTTATCAATCTTTGTCTTCGACTACACCATTTTTAAATAGAGGACTAAGTTTTAATTTTGATAGTAATACCCCCATAGTTCAAGAAATAGTGGGAGCAACAAGGTCAGGAAGTGGTAGTTTAACTTTTTTATACAAAAACTCTTATCTCAATACTCCATTTGTTTCAGGAGTTGTAAAGGTAAATAATGCAAATTTTTTTACTATTCCTTTAGTTAATACAGGTAATGCTACACCACCTTATATTCAAAATTATATTGGCAGTAAAGGTACTTTTATAGTGAATATTGTAACAGCAAATGCAAAAGATTTAGTAACAGGGAAATTAAGAATTTATAACTTATTTACAGATAAATATGGATTTTTACCATCAGTTTAATCAACAACAATTTAGTGAACAACCATTTAATAAAACTCCAATGTTTTATAAAAATGCTGCAAATAGTCCATATATATCAGTAGTTAACAATGGGAACTTAATAGATAGTACTGTAATACCTATTATTAAGACCATTAAATTAAAAACATCAGATATTAATAATTTAAAAATATTTCATGGTTTAAATAGTAATTATTTTGAAGTTCACGGAAGGGTTTTTGATATAGACAGAAATTTATATTTTCCAATTCCTTATTATAAAAATGATGGTGGTGGAACAATTAGTAGTACACATTCAATAAATATTTATTACGATAGTAAACAAATTACTTTTTTTGAATTTAATACTTTAGGAACTGATAAATGTGAGGTTCAATTATATTTTCTAAAATTTTATGTATAACAGCAACTTTTATTACTTACCTAATGATGATGATATATTAAGGAAAAAGCTTGATACTACTGTTAGTACGCAATTAACAGAAGCTCAATTAAATCAGACTCCTTCAATGTATACATCTTTAAGTAACAATGCAGTTGCAAGTAGAACAAAGGCTGGAAGTATAAATAATTCATTTTATAAATTAACAAAACAGTTGATAACCCCATTTGCAATTCAAACTGTTGTAAAGCCAACTAGTGATCCATCCACATGGTATTACATTGGGAGTACTAATGTTCCACATAACATAAAAGGAACATTGCCTTTAGTCGAACTTTATACTAATGACTTTGGTACAGCAAATGTAGATTCACCAATTTATGACAAAACAAATGTTTATTTAACTGGGGTTTCAATTACCCCAACTTATGCTTTAGTAAGCTTATTTATTTATCAAATTTTATCTAAATAATATGGACAGTAATTCATACATGGGACAATATAGGGATTTAATGGGTCAACAAAATAATCTTTTTAATACTTATAAGACTCAGCAACAAAATCAAGATAATCAAATTAGTAATAATATTAATAGTTATACAGGTCAACGTAATCAACAAATGGGTGATTTACAAAACCAATATGGTTATAACGATAAGTTAAAACAGCTAGATCAATCCTATCAAGCCTTAGGAAATACTCAAAATATTCTTCAGACTTTACCAACAGATGTAAATAATAGATTAATGAATAGCGGTGAGACAGTAACCCAAGGGCAAAGAAATAGAATTCTAGGTTCTGAACAAACTCCTATAACTAATCAAGTTGGTCAATTAGGAAATACAATAAATGCTCAAAATCAAGGTTTTAGTAATGCAAGAGGAGCAATAAATGATGCACTTGGTTTCAGCGATCAACAACATCAAGACCTATTAAATAGTCTAAATAGCGTGAGAGATTTAGGATACAAAAATTATTTGAGTGGATCTAACAATATAATGAGTCAAGCAGACCAAGCATTTAAGAATTATGAATTATTTAATCAGAATGAACAATCATCAAGACAAAGAGCATTCCAAGCACAAGAAGACGCACTAAATCGATCACTGGAAATGTCAAAAGCAAGATTACCATACGATTCCGAAAGTAATTATGCCAAAATGCTAGCAGATAGAGGATTAAATATGCAACTTAATCCAATTAATCCAAGTGCTCAAGGTACTCCAATTGCTATTTCTAAAGATTCACCTGATCAGTCATTTGGTGGACAATTAAATAGGCTAGGGGGGAATATATTAAATATTCCAAATGGGGTTGGAGACATTATTTCGAATACTTTAAATATGCCAAATAAGTATAAACTAGCTTCAAATGCTTTAGGTAGCAACCCACTAACTAATGCGTTCGATGGATTGGGTTATACAGGATTGAATCTTTTAGGCGGTCTAGGATTTGGACCGGCTAGGCAAGCATTGGGGTACTAATTAATTTTTAAAGTTATTAATATGGCACAAGATTATGGATTATTAGATAATATATTAAGTGGAATTTTAAGACCTTTTAATAATATAGTTGAAGATACTGCAAATGGAGCTAATCTTTTAGCTAATTCAAATCAACAGAATGTACAGAAGATAATTGGAGATCAAGATAATTATGAACAACTAAAGGCAAATCCATTAGGGAAAATTACACAAGATGCCGCAAGTGTTGGTTCATATGCATTACCTGTTGGAGGTGGGATTGGAGGTGCAATTGCTGGTGGATTAGGTGCTGGAGCCTTGCAAGGTTATGCCAATCAAGATCTTAGAAATGGTTTTAATGCTGGGGATATAGCTAGTGGCGCTGCAATGGGAGGTTTAACGGGAGGAGTATTGCACGGTGTTGGTTCCTTACTTGGTAGGGGCGCTAATAGTGCCCTTGAAAATACTACTAGCAATGGAGTAACTGAAGGAGAGTTACCCCAAAACCTTTCATTACTTGGCAAAAATACTGGTAATACTATAGATAATGTTACAAATAACGGAGCAGTAGAAGGAGGATTACAGCGAAAACTTTTACTAGGTGATTCACAATCATTACCTCAAAATTCACCTCAATTTCAAGATGCTGAATTTAGAGATATACGGGATCAGTTAAACAATAATAGTAATCAGAATTCACCAACACCTAAACCACAAATAGAGAACCCAAAGGAGAATCTAGACCCATCAGCACAAAGTCCAGTACAACAACCAACTAATAGGTTTAGTCAGGGTTTATTTAATACTGCAGATGGACTAGAATCAAATTCGTTTAAAAGGCAACTAGGAGGTTATCCAGGAACAGATCTTGTACAATCAGCCAAGGATATGGGGTTAGACTTATCAAGTAATCAAAACCTCCTTAAGTCTTCTCAAAGTTTCCTTGATGAAAATAGTTCTAAAATTGGAGATCAACTACAAGGCTTAGGTCAAAAAGCTGGACCAATAGATATGGCACCTGCTTTAGATAATTTAAAACAGGCAGCTCAAAATGCTCCCACTAATGAAGAATCACAAGCAATAAAAAAGGTTATTGATGGAATTAATTCAAATTTAGAGAGAAATGCCTTAGACCCCAATAATCCAACAGTTTTAGACCCAGCTGATGTATATAAGCTTAAGCAAAGTTACGGAAAGATTGCTTATGGAGCTAGTAAAGCAGCTGATCCATCTATTACAAGCCAAGTTCCTTATTTACGACAATTCTATAATGACTCTAATGGGGCCTTGGATGGTTATTTAAAAGATAATGGCTTTAATGATTTTAGGACTTTAAATAGTAATATATCCGATGCTACAAATCTAAGAGATTTCGCCGAGAAAGCTTCACAGAAAGCATCTACAAGGGGACCTGTAAACCTATCAGATATAATGGCATTTGCTGGTGGGGGGTTTGCAGGATTACCAGGATCAATGGCATTTACTGGCGCAAATAAGATTCTTCAAAGTCCGCAAGCGGAAAGATTCTTAGCTTCAGGAGCAAGAGCTTTGGGAAAGGGGATTGAAGGTATAAGTAATGGGGGGATTGGAAGTAAAATAGGAGATGTTTTAGGAGGTGCTGGGAACTTAGTAAACAATATAAATCCTGAATTAAGAAACTCACTTGCTAATGGAGTAAACGATCTTTCTTCTGGAAATATTTTACCTTCATTAATTAGTAATACTTTAACACAAAAAAATATGAATCCAAATCAACAATCTCAACAAAATCAACAGCCTAAACCACAAGATCTATTGACACAATTAAACTCTGGTGGAAATGCTCAACAAAGTGGATCAGGTATGCAACAGAATAATTTAAATGCTCCAAGTGGTTCAAGTGGTTCAAGTGGTTCAACCGGACAACAATCAAATATGCCTTTATTTCAACAATTTCTTAAAGCTGGCGTACCTCTAGACCAAGTAATAAAATATACTCAATATTTTGGTGGAGGAGGAAATGGCATGATGTCAAGTAATCCAGAATATAGAGCTAATCAACAAGCAAGTGAGCTTGTAAATAATGCATCAAGTGGGGTAGATCAATTAAATAATAGATTTGGACCTGGTAATGGAGTTCTATCACAAATAAATGCATCTCTAGGAAATGATAATCAAAGAGTAGCTTTACAAGGGCAATTTGATAGATTGAAATCTGCCTTACCAACTGTATTTGGAGGAAAAATAACACCAGAAGTAGAAAAACAATACGAACAAGATTACGTACCATCATTTAATGATAATTCAAGTGTTGCAAAACAAAAATTAGCAACATTATCTAATTTGATAAATGAAAATCAAAGATATACACCATATTATGGCACAGGCAAATAATATTATTTATTTCTTTTCTTTCTAGGTTTAGAGAGAGCTTGTTCAATTATTGGAAAAAAGTATGTGATAAATAACATGAACAATATAAAGCTAATAAAGGAAATTAAGAAGCTCATAAATTTAATTTAATAATTAAGATTACATAAATTAGTTTGTCTATCATTTTCAAAAGTGCAGTCTTTATTACAAGAGATGAAATTTGGTCCTGAATTTACCTGATATGAATAACCGTTAGGTGTAGCTATATTAAAAGTATCCGTTATATGATTATTACATTTGTTTAAGCAGGCATCATAATTAATCCTTGCTACCTGTGAACATTTATTTTCAGAACGTCTAATATTATTTGATAAGTTATTGGAAGGGTAGGGTAGATTGGACTTATTTTGTCCATTTATTGAAATAAATAAAACAATAATACATAAAGCAAAGAACAATAGAAATACAAAACTCGACCCAAAATGATTTACATCACGAAGAAATGCTTTTAATTCCATTTACTTCTTTTAACAAATAGATGATTTTATTCTAACTCTTTAAGGTTTAAATTTAAATAGAAAAATATGAATTCAAAAGAATACACAGAACAGGATATCTTGCAAATCAAAGATATTTCAGAGATAAAGAACGATGTATCTTATTTAAAATTAGGTATGAATGACATTAAATTAACAGAAAGAGATCATTACTCAGATCTAAAAGAAAGGCTAGAAAATATCAATAACAGTACACTTTCATTAAGGCACGATGTTGATATTGCAAATTCTAAGAATATTGAGCAAGATTTTATCCTCAAGGATCATGATATAAGACTTAAGGTAATTGAAAAAACAGAGATTAAACAGTCCACTATCTTTGGTGCAGTCCTTGGTATAATTAGAAATATTGGGTTCAGTAATATTATTCTTATAATCATTGCTATTCTTTATTTCTTTGCACATTTTACTTATAAAATAATTTAAATATGAGATTCCCATTAGATACTGGTACTTATTCAGTTGGAAGAGATTTCCAGGCTCATCTTAACGATCCAAGTTCAAGAATGTATCCTGGTCAAGACTATCCTAGTGCAGAAGGTACTCCAGTTCATGCAATTGAAAGTGGTTATGTGTATATGAGAGTAGATAGTGCAGGTGCTAATTATGTTATGTTGCAAGGTCATACAGGATTATGGTTTTTTGTTCACTTTAGCAGATTTGAAGGAGGTGACCGAAATGTAAACGAAGGTGATGTAATAGGATATGTAGGTCATACAGGCCATGCTTTTGGTAATCACTTACATCTTGGTTTGAAAATAAATGGTAATTATGTAAATCCAGTACCATATCTTCAAAACTTAAATAATAACAATACCAATAACAATTCTAATAATAGTAATAATTCTAATAATAATAATATGAATACAAACGAGTTCGTAACAGTTCAAAATGGATGGGGTCTTAGCCATGTTACTGAATCCGCTGGATTATTTCCTAATAATCAAGACACTTGGCAAGCAATTACTAATTTAAATCCTGGGTTTAGAGGTAATGATGGTACTTGGCAATCACTTAACGCTAGAATGGGAGCTGGGGATCGAATTAGGGTCAGACAAGCTCAAGTAACCCAAATACCAGTAGTTCAACCTACAACTCAAATAACTGTGGTTGATCCAGAAATATCGATATTAAAAGATCAATTAGCAAAACAAAATTTAGACAATCAAAATGCAATTAATTTATTAAAACAAACTGATGCTGCTAATCAAGCTTTACTTGTTACCGCCTATGACAATAAAATTAATACAATTAATTCCCAATTAAACGATATCCAAAAACAGAAGATAGATTTAGCTAACCAAGAAATTGAACTTCAAAATAAATTATCTCAATATCAAGTTGCTTTTAATTTAGATACCGGAATAATCACTAATGTTACTACCGAAATTGTAAAGGAATCTTTACAAAATAATGGATTACTTAAAAAATGGGATAACTGGATTCAAATTCATATAAAAAGTGTTACTCTAAGATCTATTCTAAAATATGATATTTTTGTAGTTCTAGGATGGGCTTTAAGTTTACCAACAATTGGTTTATGGTTTTTAAATTCTGGAACTGCGCAAAGAATTGCTTCTTTAATTAATCCAATTGCTAAAACACTTGGTTATTCTGTTACGGCACCGAGTATCACAGCATTATTAGTTGGATCTCTTGGAATAGTAGTAAAGCTTCTTTTAACAAATTATGATACTAATAAAGATGGTAAATTTAATTTAAGTGATACATCAGTTCTTCAAAATTTTAAATAAATGAATACCTTAAAAAACTTACCTTTACCATTAGAGCATGAAGAGCAAAAATCTCTTTTCCAATGGGCTGATATGATGTTTCAATCTTATCCTTTGCTTAAGCTTATGTTTGCAATACCAAATGGTGGGTTAAGACATCCTGCAACAGCAAGAAAATTAAAATTAGAAGGTGTAAAAGCCGGTGTGCCTGATATATTTCTACCTGTTCCTAAATTAAAATATAAAGGGTTATTTGTTGAAATGAAAAGATTAAATGGTAAATTACAAAAAACACAAGAAATTTATATTGAAGAACTCAGATCTAATGGGTATAAAGTAGAGGTGTGTTTTGGTTTTAAAGCTGCAAAGGAAGTAATAGTAAATTATCTTGAACTTAAAAGATAACCCTGACATAGTCTAAAATCCATCCATACAGATAGATTAAAAAGGCCAGGCATAAGCTTGGTCTTTCTTTATATAAAAATGTTAAATTTATATTGACAACTGTCAAAAAAAAATATACATTGAGATTTGTAGTTAATTAAAAATTTAATAAAAGAATAAGAGCAGAGTATGCTTTTAAAAAGTAAGAAGTTACTGAGTATAATCATCCATAAATGTGCATTAATGTTACATTTTTTTTTTTGAAAATTGTACTAAAAAACTTCTAAAAAAAACTTCTAAAAGCACACTTTAATTATTTCTATATTAAATCATTAACTATGATTTATTTATTAGATCTATTAAATGGAGGCTTACTTCATGCAAACTGTCTTGAGCCTCCGTCTAATAGATCTGCATTTTAGACAGTTTGCTATGTCAGGTTTTATTAAAACAATACGTAACAGTAAGAATGCTTTTGAAATGCTTAAAAGAAGACCTACTGCCTTTCTACTACTATATATCATTGCCCAAAGAGCTAGAAGATCAAATGAAAATAATTTTGATGAACTTGAACTAGGCGAAGCCAAAGTTGGCGATTACAAATCCTATAAAACTTCAGAAACAATTTATAAAAACGATAAAAACTTTCTTGAAAGGTACCATTTTGCAACGTTCAAGGGAACGAGCATGGGAACTATCGCAAAGTTAATAGATACAAGTATTTTCGATATAAATAGTGATATTACCGACGAACAACAAATACAACAAGGAACGAACAAAGAACGAACAAGGAACGAACAAGGAACGACTAACAAGAATGTAAAGAATGTAAAGAATGATAAGAATAGAGAGTACCGTCATGACGACGTTACTCAACTCCCAGAAGAAAATAAAAATTCACATATTAAAATACTGGATGATCCTTTAGTACTAAGTGAACTAGATAAAAACTTTCCTAAAATAGATACATTAAATGAGATAGCTAAAATGAAAGATTGGTTAACTGCTAAAGGAAAGAAACAGAAAGACTATGTTGCTTTTGCAAGGAATTGGTTACGCAGGGCTCAAGCACAGCTAAATCTTAACACCAGAAATAATTATTCACTTCCGGTTACTGCACGAAAGCCTAGACCAAAGTCAGAGGATGAGATTCTGCAGGAAATGAGAGAGGAAGGAGGAATTTAATTATATGGATAAAGAATTTATAACTAAAATCGTTGTTTATTTAGAAAAGATTGGTTTTACAAATGATAAGACTCCAACAGTCTTAGGTTATTTAAAAAACCAGAATGTTGATTTCATGATTGAGAAAGGGTTTTTTACTTTTTCTTCAGATAGTATTGATTGGTCGGAAAATGGTTTTGAATTATCAACTAAAAAGGGTAAAGGGCATGTATCACAAGAAACGAGGTATGCAATGACTGTAGCAAATAAAATGTCAATTCTTTTGAAAAGAGAAGGTTTTAAACCTTATGAAATTAACGATAATTTAATAATTGCAAGATTAAGGTTACTTGATGGAGAAAATTTAAAATTAAGTGATTACAAACCAAAATTAATAGATAGAAACTCAATAAATAACATGATTTTAAGTAAAAATGACTTTGAAATGGCTTTAGACGCGTTTAAACAAACAAAGAATTTAATAATGATTAATTATTTACTAGAAACAAGATGACAGCGATTCAAGCAGTTTTATCGAAAATTATAACTATGGCTGACAGATCTTTAAAGATTCATTTTGACACTCAAGAATTAGAAGCTGAAGAAATGACAGAAATTTTTAAACTTTATGGAAAAGCTGGATATATATTCTTTGCTGAAAAGTCATACGTCGAGCCTGATATTAAATCATTACCTGAAATAAAAGTTGATAAAAATGAGAAAACAAAGGCACAAAGACTAAGGGCAACACTCTTTAGAGTTTGGGAACAAACATCGAAAGATAAAATCAGTTTTGATGAATTTTATAATTTAAAAATGGAAGAATTAATAAATCATTTTAAATCAAAATTGAATTAATTATGAATAAGGAAGAACTTTTAGAGTTTTTGAAAGATGGAGAAAATAAAGAATTACTTCTTGATTGGGCAAAAATTGCCTCTACAAAAAGATGTTTTTATTGTAAAACTAAATTTGAAACCCCCTTTTTTACAATAAAGGATTTGTTTAATGGAGAAATGCTTGTCCATACAAGAGAGACTCACGGTTTTGAACCAGTGGATGTACTTGATTTTTTAAAAGAAATTTTTGGATCTAAGAATACTGAAACTTTAAAATTTTTTTCAGCATTTGATAACTTATTTGAAGAATTGAACTATTAATAAAAGTTAAATTATTTAACTGCTCTTTAACAATTTAATCTTTGGGAAGAAATTCGATCAATGGAACCTGAAGTTTTTTAGAAATCAAAACAAGTTCTGGGATTGTAAAAGCTGACTTGCCTTGCTCTTTATTACTAAAAGTAGAAATAGCAAATGGTAAATCCTTTATAAAATCAATCTGTTTATTGAAACCTTTTAGTTTTCGGTAGCCAGAGACTAGAATACCAACTTTTTTATTTATTAAATCAATATCTTTTTTTGTAAAAGCAATTTCATTCATATCTCATATTTTATTACTTTTCGTAAATAAATACAATAATATGTGTTTAGTTTATCGAAATATATGCAAATTTATGAATTTATGTTGACAATATACAAAATTCGATATATTATTACAATAATCAATTAATAAATATGGAAATACCAATAAAAATAACAATTTTAATTTTAACAATAGTTTTTGGATTCAGTTATTGGAATATGCCCATCTTACTTACCATTTTATTTTTTATCTATTTAATGTATGGAGAAGGAAAAACAAAAAAGAGTAGAAGAGGATGCAACCTCAACTACCCCAATTCAGTCTGTAGAGACTATGCAAAGTATATCAGATGAGAGCCCTTTAGATAAGCTAATTAAAGCTTTAAAAAAACAATCTGAAGAAATTAAAGTTATAAAAGAATTGTGCTACAGGTCTTTAGTAGAATTGGAAATCATAAATCACACTGATGATTTATTTGAAGAAAAGGAAGAATCAATTTTCGATAATGATGGTCGATTCAAACAACCTAAGTTATTCACTACATTGACACAAGATTTATTTGTTAGGAAATTCGAGAATGGAAATGTATAAACCTGTAATTGTTAAAAAAGTAGTTAATGACGAGCATTATTATTTAGTAAATGATGAGTTTTATCCATCTGTTACAAAAATATTACATGAATCAATGCCGATGCCATTCGCTTTAAAAAATTGGTTAGGTGAAGTAGGAAACGAAAAAGCTCAAGATAAATTAGATAAAGCTGGAGCTAGGGGAACTGCAATTCATAATGCTTGCGAGAAATTATTATTTGGAGGAAGTATTAGGGTTAATGAAGAATTTACATTAGAAAGCGATAAAAAATGTATTTCTTCATTTGTTAATTGGTGTGCAGATTTTCAACCATTAATAAAGGAACCCGCACATATAGAAATGACTGTTGCCAGTGAATTGAAATATGCAGGTACTTTAGACATTTTTTGTTATATAAATAATGAACCTTGGATAGTAGATATAAAAACATCAAGAGCAATATATACAGAACATAAATTGCAAATTACAGCTTACCAAAAAGCATTATTTGAAATGACTGGAATTATGGCAAAAAGAGCAATATTACACTTAAATCCTTTGACAAAAAAAGGGTACGTTTTTGATGACAAAATGTTTATCAACAAAAAAGAAATAGTAATAGAAGATTTTATAACAGTTTATAACTTATATTTAATGATCAATGGTGGAAAAATACCAGAACCACCACAGACAAACGAATATCCCGAAATAATTAAATTAAATCCAAAAATATGAAAAAAATAGATTATAACAACTATAAAACACCCTCAGATTTTATGAAATTTCAATTAGGAATAAATGTAGTAAGAATTGTTTCAAGCGGAGGTCTTAGCAAAAAGCATGGGATGAGAACATCTACAAGATGGGTGCCTTTAGGAGAATGTACAGGAACGAGGTGTGAATTCTGTGCAAAAGATAATGACCCAAAGCTTACCTATACTTGGATTCTTCTTGATAGAGGAAATTGTGAAGTTAAATTACTGGAAACTGGAAAATCTATCGGCGATCAAATATGTATTATATCAAAAGAATTAAAGAAAGATCCACAAGAAATTGATTTTGAAATAAAAAGAAGTGGAATGGGAAAAGAAACAACCTACTTAGTTAAGGTTTTAGAATCTAAAGAGTTAACAGAGATAGAGAAAAAGATTATCACAGAGAATAAACAATATTTAATAAACAAATATCTTAAATAATATGAAAAAAATCAGACAAAATAAGGACTTTTTAACTTATACACCATCTAAGTTTAGTCCAGAAGAATTTCTTATGCATCGAGCTTTAGAGTTTCTTGAGGAATTAAAAGAAAAAATAATTAATGGTGATGAAATTGATGAACTAATACCTGACTTAAATTCTGAGATAAATTATTATGAAGAACGTTTAGGAATCAAGGAAAACTATACATCAATAAAGGATTTGAAAAAAGAATTAAAAGAAATCGAAAAATGGGATGTCATAGATTAATGACATATTAAATTAATAATTAATGAATGGTAAAACCTTCTTAAGTATTAAATTTGATTACAAGGTATAATCTTTCCCGAATGAAAATTGGATATATTCTAAATAAAAAAGAAAACAAGTTATACAAAGTTAAAGATCTGTTAGGACATTCTGACAAAGATCTAGAAATACTTAGTATTTCTCCTTATAAAGATATTAATAACGAGTTCATTATTGAAGGAGATATTTTACTTAAACAAAGAGACATTAATTATTATGAAATTATTATTTTGAAGTATGGATACTTTATTGATGAAATAAAGGATATTGATCTATTTGGATGGTATTTGGAAATAATTGGATTTACAAAAATTTATCAATCAAGAATTAATATTACAAAAAAGTTAAAAAATATAAATTCTATTAGTTTATATAATTTTAAAGTAATAGGAAATAAATATATTGATAAAGATTTGCTTAAACCAATAGAGCAATATTTTAATTAAATAATATGAGAATAATAAAAAGTACAGTAGTTTTTACTGAATATGAAATCGAAACGTTGTTTACAACATATAAATTACCAGGAATAATTGTAATTGATAAAGGAAGCTGGTATCACATTTGGGATAATATTGAATATAAAGATATTATTTTCAAAATAATTGGACATACTGACAATTTTAAAATAACAGATATCAGATGGACTGAAAGAGGAAAAGTTAAAAGATCGATTAGTTATGAAGGTCAACATAATCTTAAAGCTTATAAAGTTATTTATAAAATATGAATATAAAAAACAAAATTAATAATTATATTAATGAAAATTTGGTTTTACCACGAGTAAATGAACAAGTAAACCAAAAAATAAGTAATTGGATAAAAAATTATTATCAACCAAGGTGGAAAGGCATATCCAGTCTTGTTGATGAAGCAATTTTGGAAATTAAAAGAGAGAGATTGTATAACCATTTCAAATCATTTAATGAGGTAAAGTATGGAGATCGCGAGAGAATAATACCAACTTTTTCTACTGCAGAAAATGATGCTATAGAACAAGTTCAACAAGTAATAAAAAGAAAGCTTAAAGAATCATTTAAATGATGTAATTTTTGGGGATGGTCTAGTTTATTATTCTTCTTCAAAAAAAGAGTAAAAAGATGTAAGACTGGACCACTCCCTAAGCTTATTAACTAACTAATAAATATGAAAAATTTTAAAGAAAGAATTTTTGATTTGAGTCTTATTTTAATTTTGTCTATGACATTCGCAATTTGTTACTTTGTTTTTTTAATTCTAGTTTTAAATTAACTAGTTATAATTTTATCTTTTTAATCAAAAAATATGCAAATCGTACTTATCGTTATACTTTTTATTTTATTAATTATTAATTGGTTATTAAGTAATGCAATATTAAAAGAGCTTACTAATTGCATCAGGTTAATAGATACTCTTATTGATACGGTAATTTTGATAGAAAATCAGATCAAATCAATAAGTAAAATTGAGCCAAAACCAATTAAAATTAATAAAAAGAATAACGCTACTAATTCATCACTATCAATAGAAGTATTAACACCAATGACTCATGAAGAGCTAGAGATTGCAAGTAAAGAACAACTAAATAATTAATATAAACTTTATGGACCCACTAATTGAGAATTTAGATATAAGGGAAAAAGGAATAAGTATGCTTTCTGAAATGGATAAAAGATGTAATCAGTGTGGATACTTGAATAATTTTAATGCATTTCATTGTTACAACTGTGAGAATTTATTAGGTAGCTTTGGTTATAACTATAAACGAGGTAACCAAACATATGGTTCTAAAGAAGTAAGAAAATTTGATGATGAATACAATAAAAGCTACAAAGATTTTATTCAGCCTACTAGATGGAATAACGTCACAAGGAAAATTGAAACTAATCCTGAATTTGTAAAGAATTATGGAGATCCTTGGAAGCAAACAGATGATAATCCAAGTAATAATTTAATAAAACCTAAATAATATGAAAAAAGATCCAGATCAAATTGAAATTGAGCCATACAAGAAAGAGCAGTATGAAGACTTTATTCAAATCCTTGAAGAGGGTGTACCAATTACATCATGGAAAAATATCTATGAAGGATATGGTATAGATGATAAGACCTTAAATGAATGGAGGAAAACTAAAAGAGCTCAAATTGCAATGAAAAAAAACATAAGAGAAGCAAGTGAAAGGATGAGAATTGCTGGTGTTGACGATTGGAGAATGTGGGAAAAACACCTTAAGTTGCTAGGGATTGATGCTGTTGACAGAATAGACCTTACTACTAAAGATAAGGAGATTAATACGCCGTATTTAGATAATGGTTCTCATCAATTCATTACTGAATTTAATAATAGATTAAAGGAAGAAGCTAAGGATAATAAATTTAATAAAACAAACTAATATGAAAATACCTCAACTATCAAAAGATGAAAGAATAATTCAGTTTACTAAAGCAGTGATGGATTTTGATAGCGATAAAATTGATATTTACCAATTATTTGAAAGGCTAAAAATAAAAAAACTTGATGACTGGGTATATTTAATCTTATATATAAATGATGAGCACCCTGAACGGTTTAGATATGTAGATCATAGTACTTTGACGAAGGAGATTAAGGAAGTTGAAAAGAAGGAAAGTAAGTATAGCATAAAGGTTTATCGTGTTTGTTCCCATAATCTTTATTATGATTATATTCAAAAACCAAAAGAAGGGATTGTTGTATGAGAATTGAAAAAAAAATTACAGAATACATAAAAATATATGAAAGCACTGGAAGAATTCCTCCTGGTCTAATGGGTATTACTTATTTAAATCCTGAGAAAGTACCAAGGTTAATTCTTAAAAAGATAATTGAGCAAGAGCAAGAGCAGGAAAGTGAGAATGAAAAGATGGGTGCAAGTAAATTATTTAATCCAAAAAAACCAGAATTTATTAAAGAACTAGACAGGGTGATTAATAAAGCTAAGGAAGAAGGTATAAGAATCGGAGTAGGTATAGGTTTTAATTTAGTTAAGAACAATGCTTAAAATTATTTTATTTATTAAAAAATTTTGTATGGATGGTACAAAAAATATTGCTAAGTATATAGGTAGCAAGGAATATAATGAGTTATCTAAGGAAGCTCAAAAAAGAATTTGTTATTTTCATCAAGGATATTCAAGAGATAAAAGACCATTTAAGTCTATAATCGACGTATATGATGCATTTGTATTTTTATCTGAGATATTGCATAACGAAATGCCTGTCTACCAAGTTAACAGCTTTATGGAAAGAAATATTACTCCAGTAAGGGACTTTATAGTTAAGGAATTAAT
>LDNN01000011.1_pt1 | contig 30444 bp, 38 predicted proteins | sample 350691 | NCBI WGS metagenome assembly LDNN01 (sample SAMN03646984, study PRJNA283341) | glacier metagenome | biome: Icesheet; feature: ENVO:00000133; material: cryoconite; isolation source: sample CY1 0.2 micron filtrate containing viruses sediment from cryoconite holes ...
ATGAGCGACATTATGAACGGCCTAGAGTGTGTAGCTACAATTTCTAAAGATACATTATGAAAACAATTATCCTAACCGATGCTGATTACAGCGCTATTAAAGACATGATACAGGTACAGCCAGAATCAAGTGCCAACCTTATTTTAAATAACCGACTTTTTATCTTTGCTATGGGCATGGCCGTAATGGCGCTCATTGTTATTGCTGAAATGCTTTATAAAGTAAATTAACTATGAAACCCACTCGCCGCTACACCGTCACAGTTGCCCTAATTGTTGCTTGCCTGCTGTGCTTGCTCTGTATTAACAAAGTCAAAGCCAAGCCAAGCGTTCCCCTGTTACCTGTTGCTACCGTAAGCACTCCTCAACCCGTAGCTATACAGGCTAGTCCTGCCGTGGTGGTAACTGCAACCCCCCTGCCTGTTACCCCACCACCCCGCAAGAAAGCAGTAACGATTGTTAAGGTGCTTCCAGCTCCCCCGATTCCCCCTACTCCCTTTCCCTGTAACGAAGCGGCTTGTTTTCCTGATTATCACCCTATCCCCGATTACGCTTGCTCAGGACTCGATAGCAACGGTACGCAAAGCAAATGCACAGACCCCCATTACCGCTGGAATATGCTCCGTAAATGTTTTGACCGCAGCGATACGGCAAACCTATTTATTGGGACATCTACGCCCCTACCATCAGGATGTGCATACTTTACACACACTAATTAAATACTATGTATATATTTAGTTTTGCTATTCGGGAAGATAAGGATGGACTAACAGGGTATGTGCCCGCTGATATCATCGCCGAAACTGAGGAAGAGGCGCGTAATTCCCTGCAGAAGATCTGGCCTGAATCAGATACTCAATATATAAAACTAGAAAGTATTGAGTCTGTAGATGCAATTCTTATCCGCAAGCCTAGCTATATATCTAACGCTGAAGAAGATGCCGAATAACTACGCAGTAAATATCATGCAAGGAGTATTTGCCGGAGAGGCTAACCACTTTGCGCTAGTGGTACGCATTAGCGAGCCACTGTCACCCTCGCAACATACTGAGCTAATGCGGGCTATTGAGACTATATCTGACATAGTTACCCCTCTCGTACAAGATAAAAAGCCCCTAATACAGTTAGAATTTGAAAAAGAACTCAACAGGGTAGAAATAGGGGTAGGGGACACTGAGAAGGCTCTTTTTAATGCTAATAGGAGCGATAGGGGACGTAGTGCCAGAGATAGTTGAGCTATGATATACTTTTAGTAGCCTATTCACCGTAAGTACCCGCTATGAACAAAAAACAGTCATTTACCACCGCTGTAATTGCCGCCATTGTTATTGCTGCCGCTGTGGCAAGTGTTGCAGTTAAAAAGCAAGTAAAAACCGTTATTGTAGAAGTAACGCCCGCTGTGTCTGCAAGTCCTAAAGTATCCGCCAGCCCCTCGCCCAGTACAGCACCTAGCACTAGCCCGCTTGCTTCTCCTACTAGTTCCCCTATTAATTACAGCCTGTCGCCTACTACCGTAGTACAACACCCCACAACGCGTACCACAGAAGTACAGGGAACAGTAACTAATAACGATACCCAAGTACACCGTTTTACGTTAACTGCCACATTTAACGATGCGGCCGGTAAGGCTGTAGACTCAGCGAGTGGGGTGGTGAGTGTAGAATCAGGCGCAACGACTCGATACGCACTGTTTAGCACTGATCAAGTAACCACCTATAAGACGGTGGACATTGCCGCCGCAATCCAATAGATGCGCTGGCTGGTGGCTCTGCTGGCAGTAGTAGGAATTATGGCGCTTGTCCGTGCGGTGTGGCCGGAGAAGCCCGCAGACCCTATACACTGGCAGATACATACCATAATTAAGTTTGCTTATACCTAAGCCCCTTACGGGGCTTTTGTGGTACAGTAGGGCAAACGAGGGAATACCACTAACGTATACCCATGCAAGTTGAGCGCGGCATACAGCAAGCCATACTTACCCACCTTCAGTATTTAGAGAATCAGGGCAATGTATGCGCTACCCGTACGGCTGTCTATAATGGATTCATCCAAGTAGGCCGTCCAGGCCAGGGCAAGAAAATTATTACTAAGTTTATTACGGGGCGTGATGGTTGGTCGGATATTACCGCCTGTATTAAGGGGCACTTCGTGGCGCTGGAAATTAAAAGTCCTACCGGAGTGCAGTCCATTGACCAGAAACGCATTAAGGCCGCCGTTGAGCGAGCCGGTGGCTTATACTGGCTGGTGCGTTCCGTGGAAGAATTTAATACCCTTTATACATCCCTAGCGTGGAAACATGAATATACTCAGCCAGAAAGCGGGACGGATAAAAATGATGTGGGACCGATATGAGCGCTTGAACCATCAGCGCTATCAAGAGTATTGGAACAGTGCCATAGAAACTGCATGGTTGCACGGCTACCAAACTGATCGGGCACTTGCCTGGCATTTGAAATATCATGAGCTCAGTTTTTTAAATAGTATTGTTCGTGACAAGGTGACTGCAACCGTGATGGCTCCTGACTTTGCACAGGCACTCTTTGGTAAGATTTGGAAAGAATACCAACACATCTTACTAACCTCTATCCAGGAAAAAGGAGAACTTGATATAGAGCTTTTGCACAGGCTACATCAATTACAAGAGAACCATGGCAAAGGCTAAGCGCAGTAGTCTTGTTGTTGTCGCTTTTGTATTTAGGCTGATCTATCAGTTTTTATTTTTGTTTTGGCGGTATGGAATTAGAGAATGGTTCCGCTTTCCAGAGCGAGACAAGGAGAAGCGTAAGGGACCGCGCACACATAAGAGAGAGAAGTAATGAGGTGTAGTAAGGGCTCTAATAGCTTATAGTCCCCTACTGAGCCCTGTGCCTCGGGTCTACAGAGTAGAAAATATAAAAAAAGCCCTCTCGAGAGGGGAGGGGAGTACTTTTTACTCTGTTGGCTCATTTTTAAAAAGTACTGTCCCCTCTTCGGAGTTTGTACGGTTTTGAGAGGGCTGGGAGCCAGTAGGGGACTGTGATAACCCCTATCTCCTTGGTTGGTATCTCTATACTATCCCCTGCTGTAACCCTCGTCAAGTAGCTAGTATCTTAGAAAATCCCGCACTAGTTTAGAGAGGCTAAGGGAGCTTTTTCCCGCCATGTTTTTCCGTTTCATTTCCTGGTGAAACTGATGTATATCCTCGTGGCACTCCCTACAAATAGCGGTGACAGTTGCTGTTGTTTCCCGTCCCAGCAGTGACCTCCCTTGCTCATCGTAGTAGTGCCGATGGTGTAGTTCAGTGGCGGGATTGTGTAGACACTCTTCACAGATCAGCCTACGGCTGAGCTGCTTTCGGGAGAACGTCCGCCAATGGGTAGAGCGTAAATAGGTCGTCCTGTACCAATGGTTGCTAGACATAGTATACTGAGCTTTCTTTGCTAGGTGGTGTGGACGATTAGCATATCTACCATAGCACGATTGCCTAACGCATATACCGTGTCTAGAGCGCTACGCCTCTACTCGGCTTAGACCTTATCCCGCTCAGGCGGGATTTTTGGTACACAAATAATACCGACCTGTCTAAGCCTTTCCCCTTGAGAGGGATAATCAAAGACGATAGCCGGTATTGTTTGGTTCGATATAACCCGTGCCCGTAGTAGAAATCTGACCAACTAGCGAACTAGTCAGGAGATGCAGTAAAGCACCTCAGCGTGGTAACTGTATACCCAAGAGCTAGCGGCAGAGTAGTAACGGGCAACCATATCTAGCAAGCTAGATTAATTACCCTCCTCATAGGTTTTGGCTTCTACACCCTCACCATCCGCCAGATAAAGCAACAGCCACCAAGGTTATTACTAACGTTAGTATAAACGAGGGATTAGACCAGTGTCAAGCTTGGGCAACAATGCCCGCAATTTCAGCAAGGCTGGCGGTTGGGTCTGTGGGTGGTAATACTTCAATCGGTATAGCACGGGTAACTGTAGGCACCTCAAGTACGGGGGATGTATAGCTTACTTCCGGTTCACGGTGGGAAAATCTCCCTACCCCATGACCTATAGCAAAGCTAGAGGCGGCTTTAGCTAATGTATCAATATGAAGGCCAGGGTGGCCATGACGCTGCAGATAAAGGTTGGTACTATACCACACGATAAGTACCACCCCTGAGAACACTGCGGCAAAGAGTGATACAACGTCAATATAATGCCTAGTTTTAGGTGAGAGCGCCATAATAATAGTTAAGCGTTAGTGAGTGCGGCACGGGTACGGGGACCCACAAAGCCCGCGGCATAGGTTCCAGGGTAGGATCCTCCAGCCGCTATAATGCCGTGAGCTATCTGAAAGGCTACTACTGCATTAATAGTACGGGGTCCGTAAAATCCCTTATTCGATTCTACTATTTGCAGCTCATCGGCACCGATAAAGCCTAATGCTATTAATTTATCTTGCAAAGCTGCAACCTCGCCCCTATTTTGGTATACGTTGGCATCGAGACCGCGGTTTGACCATTCCGCGTCAGGAATCAAGTTAATAGTAAACTCATGGCTTACTGATGCAACCGTGGTGGCAGTAGCTACGGGTGCAGGATCAATACCCACAGTACGGACGCTGCTAGTCTCGGTAAAGCCTACGGGTTCACTGGAAGCCCCATAATAGGGATCAGATAACCACCCGCTATCTTCTTTTAATATCCAGTGATTGAAACGGCCCCAAGTTCCCTGGACAAAGTGTACGCCCTGGCCGTCTAGGTGAATCTGTGGGTAAGCTTCAGCCATTTTTGCCCAAATGAGTAACCCACCACCAGAAGCGCTTGCAATATCGGTAAATGCGTTATGGGCATTCAATTGGTCAAATACTTGGCCGGGGTTGGTATCGGGATATCCTGCTAAGGTAAGTGCTTGAGCAACATCGGTAACTAAGCAGCCAAAATGGCCACATACTAGCCCGCTATTGCCTAGGGGCTTATCAAACCATTGGGGGTCACGTTGTGAATAAATAACCGGCATAATTATTGTGCTTGAGTTGGGTCTACTATAGGTGGCTCTGTTGTTGTAGTAGTCTCTGATGTGGCAACGGCGGCCGTAGTGGTAACGGTCACAGCGGCAGGGGCAAGCGTCTCATCAAATGCCTGTATTTCCAGTAATACGGTTTTTACCTTTTGTACGTCGGCTATTGCAGCTTGTAGCTCAATCTCGAGTGAATCGCACTCAGCAATCAATACTTTTGGTGTGTGAGTTAATGCAGCTAAGCGCCCAAGGGCTAGTGTTGCTTCTTCTGGGAGCTTCTTAAGAGTGTCTAGGAATGCCATAGTAGTAACCCTTTCGGCTATTAAACAGTAGTGGATTTGGTAGGAATAATAACAATAGGGCCGACAATAAGCCCAGCAGTCAAAGCGGCTAAGCCCCATTCAACCGGATGAGTAACCACACCGAGCGCAAGCGCTGCGAAGATAAACAATACTAAAGCGATTACCCAGAAAATCTGTTGCAGTGTCATAGCGAGATATTACAAATAAAGTACCCTAGCACAAGTATAAACCCGAGGCTATCAATCCACAATACTAAACAGTATTAAAGCTGATACCAGAAAGGGAAACAAAAGCATTATTTGCCAGGTCTGCAGGGGTCACGGTTCCGTCTGGATTGATGTTAATACGACAGATAGTATTAGGCGCTGAGCCTGTTACACCATTAAAGATATGCCAGGCGGCCGGGCGGTACCCCGTTGGTAAGGTAAACGCTGATGTGTTAACGGTGCCGCTTGCTATTAATCCCTCTAGGTGTACCAACCCTCCGGCATCTTTCCAAAACCGTGCCACCTGGTAACTTCCCCCAAATCCCGCATTTGCCCAGCTATTAGTAAAGGCAGGCGCTCCGCTCGCTCCTACCATGATAGGCGTACTGCCTACGTTACTGGTACCAATTACCCCAAGGCTAGACGAGGTTAGCTGACTTGCTGGCTGTTGCTGTGCCTGTATTACGATATTGTCTATTCGTTCTTCAAGTTCTAGTGTTGCATACCCTGGGTAGTAGGTAACTGTGACAATCTGCATATTAGTGCTGAATGTCTGTGACAGAGTGTCATTAAAACCCAAGAATTTACAGGTATCCCCTGGGTGTATCATTTCAATGTTATAACCTTGCTGGCCGGTAGACAGGTTGTTGTCTAGGATATCAACCGTTACTTTAATTTTGGGATTCTTATTTACTGAGAGTAACTGCGCACCGATATTATCAACCGTTGCCTGATCTGTGGCCGCTGAATCATTTTTAATTAACCAAACGTCATCATACTTACCCTCTGATGTGGCATCTTCATAGCGACTCAGTACATTTTGCCCGCTGGCACTCGAGTTAACGAGAATGTTGTTTGCCAGGCCGTCTGCATTCTTTTGTACGCTAATATCTTCAAAATCCTTGCCCCATATAAAGGAGTGTATAGCGCTTGAGGGCTTAGGGCGAAACTGTATGACATTATCAGCACCTATAAAGAAATACCACCCTGCGGGCGCGGCCTGTTGACAGCGCTTCAAGGCTTCTAAATAGTACATTTTATCAAAGAGGTATGTGATACCTAACCCCGTAGTCTGGACTGAGGCAAGCGCTGTGTTGTAGTTAACAATCGGATTGAGTGACTGGCTAGTATAGAGATCAATAATCGCTTTAAATGTCACCTCAATACCGGTAAATTCAGGCGTGCCGCTGGTTTTAAGCCCTGCTGATGAAGCTGTAGGTAGCGTAACATTCAGCCCATTGCGTAAGAGGGATTTACCGAGCTTTGCAATGTAGCCGTAGCATTCAAATGTTACAAGATCAGAGCCGTTTACTTTAGCAGGGACGAGATTAACAATATACCCATCATAAACAATCACACCATTAGGACCAGAGTCTATGTCTATGCACACCATTTTAACCCGATTGTTGAAGGCAATTAGATCCCCTTCTCCATAGTTATCAAAGGGTTTAGGTATCTTTATAGAAAGCGCACCAAGCCCACCATTTATAGTCTGCTGGAAGCTATCGAAATCAAAATTTGTAATCTGGTCTATATAGGCCCCTGTCGCCCCTGGTCTATAGACATGCAGAATATACGTTTTATTGTTAAATCCAGTGCCGAGCGTAGCCATTATAGGTACCGCTTTACATAATCAACCGATAAATTAACTAGGAAGTTACCGCCTGAAGCCTGGTAAAAGCGAAATAGGAAATCGCAGTTACTACTAAACACTGTATAGTTAGTGCCTGAGTTAATGGACTTGCCTCCGCTACCCGCTGCATACAGATTATTGTTTGCTTGAATCAGGTATTTACTCGTGTTGCTAAGCGTTGCTGCAGCATAGAATACTATCCAATACTTAGTGCTTGCTGTAAGTGAAAATAGGCTAGTAAAACTAAATGTAGCCCAACCAAAGGTTGCAACAAAGGGGTTAGCAATAGTAAGGGTAGCGGCAGCATTGGCCAACGTGCCAGAGGGTACCCCTGCGGCGTCGGTCTCAATACGCATGGTAATAGCGCCCGGTGTCCCTACGCTACAGCCATAGATATCTAACCGCTGCACGTTACCGGTCGTTACAGGTGTAATTGACTGTATGCCGCGCTTAGTAGTTGCGTCTAGGCATATCCCTTTTTTCCAGTATAGTTTAGCTTCCGTAACGTATGCTGTGAAGGATTGCAGACCGGTAAGTGCTGCTTTATATTTCAACTGATTAGAAACTACTAGCGGGATGTTATCCGTGTCAAAAGGATTAATGTCACGCGGAATGCTAAAGAAGGTTGTCCCATTGTCTGCCGAAGCAGTTCCAGCAAAGCTGGTACCTGTTGGAAGCACAGTTAATACTACCTGAGATACTGAGATAATATCGGCAGCAGTCGAGGCAAGCTCTAACGTTTGTGCTACTTGGGTAACGGCGTAGTTTACCATCGTAGTAGTAAAATACAGGTCTAGGATGCTGGTGAAGGTAGTCCAGCCACTCACCCAGCGCTTTGCAGAGCCGCCCGCATACGCGTTTGATGTGACACCCCCCACTACTAGTACGTCGTTTCCTGAGTATCCTGATGCACTCCCGAACACAAACCAATAAACGGTTCCCGAGGTAAGAGCAACATTCATGCTTGCGGTGTAGTTGGCGAGTCCTCCGCTAACACTTCCTAGGTATCCGCTGGCCAGAGCGCTCCCCGATCCCAGATTTCCGCTAGGTGATCCCGATGAATCGGCTCTAAGCTCCCAGTTTACATTGCCGTTCGACGAGCTTCCGGTACCGCCTCCAGCGGTCCACCCGAGGCTGACAGTGGTACTGGTAATGTTGCAGTTAGAAGCGGGTGTAAAGCTTTGAGTTCCTTCTTGTATGGTGCCGTTGCCGTTAAACAGATCAGAGCCAGAATTTGCGGTAGTGGTATTCTGCTGCTGAGCTGTAGCCTGGTTTGCTAGGGTAAGGTAAGGACCGGCAGTATTCCAGTTAGCCGTAGTGTTGGCTATGTCTTCTTTGGTGGTAGTAGAAAATGTCTCATCATACAAGTTGGTAATACTGTCGTTTGTCTGGTTGTTTTCTCCCGTTGTCCCCTTAAACACTTTAAAAGCCATGTCTGAGAAACCACTTTTTACATCCGTCCAGGTTGTCCCATTGTCTGCCGATGTGCGCAATTTCCCGCTGGTGTAACTATCTGGGTAGTTGGTATACACCTGTAAGTAATTCACGGGGTCATTAGTGGCGCTAACTGGGTTAATTACCAACCAATATACATTGGTAGCCGTAAGCTGAGAACTTGGGGAGAAGTTTATAGAGTACCAGTTCGGGTTGTTGTTAAGCGATGCGGCCGCTATAACGGCAGAACTGAAAGTAATAACCGTGCCCGAAGGAGATCCGGCACTATCGGTTTGGATAGAAAAGTTTGCATCTTGTCCTACTCCCGCATTAGCAAGCACTAAGGCGACTCTTGAATAAGGTCCAGTAGTGCTTGCTACAAAGCTTTGTGCTAGTATACCCGTTCGCTTACAGGGATAGCCAAAGTTTGCTTGTGTTTGGCTCTGGTCAATAATCAGGCCGGTAGAGGTATAGACATTAGTTGTAATAGGGTTGCTTCCTGGCAATGGGTTAGGAAACTGGCCGGTGAAGTCAATAGAAAGATTATTTTTTAATACCTGTTTTTGATCCGCGTCAATAATAACAATGTCCCCCGCTACAAATGATTGCGTGATCTGCAGTGCTTTGGCCTGGTTCTGGTCAATTAACTCTAGGCCGGTAATGCTTCCGGGGCTTGTCATCGTGTACTTGTATTGTACAGCAGGGGTTGCCGATCCTAAAAAAACAGGGGTTGCCGTGGCAGAGTCGGCATTAATACCCGTGGCCGTCAGTGCGTTGGTAATAGTTGCGGATGCCGCCCCCTGTACAGCGTCTAGGCCATACGGCTGATCTACGGCCGATAAGGTAATCGAAAACTTAGTAAAAGAAACTTCGCCAGGTGCCCGGGTAACGGTCAAGCTTCCTTGCGTAGAAACAATGTACCGTTTATTGTATGTACCATTATTAATATCAAGATTAAGGTTTACGCCTATCATTGCCAACTTTAAGGCGTCAAGCTTTGCCTCACTGTCGGCAAAGGAAGTACCAACAATTATACCCCCTATTGTAATAGGTCGAGGAGCATGGACAAAGGAAACCACCTTACCACCGTGTTTACGGGCTAGGCGGTGTACATCAAGCTCAACTGGTGCGCTGTTAGCGTCTAAAATTTGCTGAATAATAATACCGTTTGCATCATTCAGAAGGAATGAACCAATCTGTACGCTCAGTGGTGTATCAGTAGCCATTAGTAAACCCCATTACTTGCTTGTCTAAATCGTGGGCCGAGTTGGCGGCCTATCTCATCGGCGAGCTTCTTTTTCCAGTCGCTCCCTTCTACAAGTGTACCCCCGTTTATATTAACGGTAAGGTTCATCCCACCACCGCCAGGACCGGTTCCGTTGGGGTAGACATTAGAGCCACCAGGAAGTGTCACCATTTCAGGACCATTCTCACCTACTAATGCGGCTCCTCCTGAAAAGTTACGGACCCCACTAGCGAAATGCGGCATACTTAACCCATTTGCTGCTAGCTGTTGAAACCAGTTAAGGTCTGGCGCTGCGGGAGCTTGCAACTGATAGGCTTTTTCTAGGTTGGCAACTTTTGTTTTATCCCCTTTTGCTCTCGCTTTGTTTATAGCTGACTGTAGTTGATTGTCTTGGTCTTGCATTCTCTGCTGTGAAGAAGCAAGGTCGTTCATTTCTCCCTTTAGACCATCGAGATTTGTTTTTATTTCGTAGATACTCGCAAGTATTACTGCTGCACCGATTAGAGCTACGCCAATAGTTACCGCTGCAGGCAATGCGCTTACCGCTGTAGTTAATAGCCCAGTGTTTGCAGTTGCAAGTGTTAAAGCTCCCCCAAGCGTTTGCAATCCTCCCCAAATAGCACGAATTGAACTAATAAAGGTACCCAGTGCTATAAGAAGTGGGCCGACTACTGCGGCAAAAATCCCTACTTTTACTAGTACGTCTTGTTGAGCAGGGGAAAGATCATTAAACCCCTTTACTAATTTTCCGAGAGAATCGGCAAACTTAGTAAGATAGGGTAATAGCTTATCCCCTATTTCTACTTTTAGCGCATCAAGTGCGCCCATTAAGTTAGCCATATGCTGAGCTGCGGTCTTTTGTTGTTCCGACCAGGAAGAAGCAAAATCACCTGATTTAGTTTTTACTAATTCAAATTTTGCGGCAAGCCCTGCTGTGCTCTGCGCTAAGGCTTCTATAGTTCCCCCTGACTTGCCCCCGCCAAATGCGTGACTAATAACGGCCGCTGTACCCTCAGCGGTCAAGCCAGATTTTTTCAGGTGGTCAGTAAGATCTTTAACCGCTACCTGGATACCGTCGGGCTTACGCAAATCAGCCGCAAGGGTAGTAGTGGTAACTCCCGCACGTTTAAGAATATCGTCAAAACCCGCAATTTTACTCATAGCATCCGTGGAGCTCATGCCTAAATCGCCTAGGATTTTTGCAGCTCTTTCAGTAGGGGCTCCCATCAGCGCTATACTCATGCGCAAGCGGGTAGCTGATTGGGCGGCGGGTTCTCCCCTGTCTGTCATAAAGGCAAGCGCTGCGCCTACTGATTGCAAGCTTACCCCAAACGTCTGTGCGGTAGAAAGAAATCCGCTTGAGATGGCCTCATTTAGATCTTGAAAATGCATTTTTCCAGCCCCCACAATAGCATTTAGTGTGCCCATTGTCGTAGTCATATCCTGGGCACCATCAATACCGGTGGCCATAGTTGAAACAAGCGAGCTGGTCGTATCTGTTAAGTCTGCACCCCCTACGGCCGCCCCTTCTGCCGCCAGTTTCATCATGTCGATAGCTTTTGCAGCCGGGACACCTGCAGAGGCTATCTCGTATAAGCTATGGGCAAGCTCAGTAGGCTTTTGCCCGAGCGTTCCCGCTAGGTTTAATACTTGGGGTGAGAGCTTAACTATGTCGTCATGGGTATAGCCCGCTTGAGTTTGCAAATGAAGCATACTCTGCTGAAACTGTATAGCGGCTTCAGCAGATACACCAAAAGCGCCAACAATAGGCAGAGTAAGCCCGAGCGTTAAACCTGCGCCAACTTTAGCAATGTTGTGCCCTATGGCAGTCATCTTATTGCTCATACCCTCAATCTCAGAAATCGCCTGGGATACTCCGGCGGTATTAGCAATAGTGCGAATTAGTACATCAGCCGAGCCTAGTACAGGCATTACAGGGGATACTTAAAATTTATAAATGCTCTAGTTGCTGCTCTAATAACATATATTGCATATCCCTAAGAATAACCGCTAAGGGAGTAGCTAGCACCTCCTGATACGTCACCCCCATCTTGCGGCGGTAGGTATACAGGACATAATCATAAGGAGCACTTAGGCCGTCGGCGTTTCCGTTTTTGCTGGCTGAGATGTAGAGGATGAGCTTTTTTTTTCCTCGTCGCTTATTACATTGGTAGTAAGCGACTCAGTAAGCACATTGAAATCAGTAGCAATAATACGCCTTACATTCTCCTCAGTAATATCCTCAATACTGCCATCTTCTTTAGTGAAGTTCCAAGCCACAATCATGCGGCTGACCGTGCCTATGTTCTGCAGTAAAGCACTTGTCTCCTGCTCTTTAGTGGGAGAAATCAAATCACCCACCAATATATCTGTACGCATTTCTACCCATGCCTGTTGCTCTTCTGGCAGGTTCTTTGTAGATGGTAAGACTACTTTTATCGTAGTGTAATGGTTGAATTGAGGCATACAAGATAAGGCTAAACGGTTGCAAGGTTGTTAATAACAGTCACGCCATACAGTTGACCATCGGCAGTATCATACTGAGCTACGGCCATCATTTCCGAATAGAACAAGTCCCCAACCTTGAATTTAGGAACTACATCTTTAACCTTAAAGTTATTAATGGTAACGCGTAACTCATACCCTGACTCAGAGAAATGACGGCAAACTACTGAGTTCTTAGCATTCTTGTGCAGGGCGTTTAAATTGGTAGGGGAGTCAAAGAATTGTTTAAACTTAAACCCAACTTCACCAGTCTTACGGGCAAGGGATGCTGGATTAAAGGAGCCTGAACGCCATTCACCTTTAACATCATTAAATGAATGCGTAACCGTCCACTCGGTGCCCGCTTCAAGTGGCGTATGAGTAGCGGTAAGCGCTGCGGCGGCATTAGCACCGAATCTATATTCAGAGCGAGACCATAAGAAAGGTGTAACGGTTGCCAAAGAAGGAGCAGAGGCGGCGCGTATCACTATCTGATCGCCAGTAGTAAAGGCTGCAGCAGAAGCGCCCAGTACTACTGTGGTACCCGTAATAGATGCAACAGTGGTTAATAGGTCTGCAACGGCTCCTGTAGCTGAGATAATAGAGACCAGATCACCGGCAACAAGCCCCGTGGTTGGTGTGGCTGAAAAATCGCTATACGTAGAGGTAAGGGTAATAGTAGTGGTAGCAATGCTGGCAATTTCCCTTACGATAAAAGAACTAAGAGCAGAAAGCTTTACCTTGAACTGCATTTCATTCTCTTTGAACAATGTGCCAACTGATTCAATCTGTGCGCCCATGTAGCGATGTACTACGCGGCCTTTAGCAACATCTATCGTATAGGTCTTAGGCAGGATAAGGCCGGAAAGGGTAAAGGGATATGTGTACGGTCCTGAACCACTTGGAGTACCCTGCGTAATCAACCCATTAAAGATGTGAGCGGCAGTATTAGGCTCCGCTGTAACGGTTATATCACCCGTATATGAGCGCCTACCAGGAAGGACGTTATATATTTTAGATTTACTGCCAAAGGCTGCAAGATCTTCAGTAAGCCCAGTATCAAAGGCTATAGACTCATCAAAGAGCGGTGTATAAATGTTGGGAGTACTTGGCACAACGCCTGTGGTCGTTTCCTTGACCAGCGCTAGATACCCTAGGTTTGATAGTTGCTCAGCCATTAGTGTTATTGATTACTTTGCTCGGGTAAGGGTGTAGCTTCAGGCTCTGGAGCAGATACAGGCTCTGGTAAGGGTGTAGCTACTTCTTGCCCGATTACCACAAAATTAGGATTCTCAATATGGACATCTGTCTCAAACTCACCACCGGCTACTATATGGCCGATTCCGGTAAGATCTAAATCGTTGCTTGTTTGGTTGCGGTACTTCATAGCTCTAGTATAGTACTTGTAAACTACATTACACAAATAAAAGTTATGTGCGTGGCGCATTCATAACTATGCGCTCCTCAATGTTGAGCTTAATATGACACTCAGCGGTAACGCTTTGATCGGGTCTCATGCTAATGCCATAGTCAACTTCTTCCTCTTGTAAAGTGATCCTGTTGCCCATTGTGAAATATTGACGCAATACCCCGAGCAGACTATTACTCAAGTACTGGCGGGTTACGTCGTCTCGGCCCTCCACCATTCGCTCCATCTTTTTTAGGGTAGAGTCCTCACTATCTGACTGGTTGTAATCGTCCTCTTTATTAAAAATGAGCTTAATTACTACCACAGAGTGCAGATCGTCACGCTGAGTAGATGCCTGAGTTGCTTTAGAGCTAATCTTTTCTACACAAATGGCAGGCAGATAGTTTTTAGGGATTACCATAGGATCGCCATTAAAATACATCTGAATGCCATAGCCTACCCCAAAATAATCTTTTAGGATCTGAATAATGTTTTCTGAGAGTGAGGGGAGATAAGTACTCATGTAATAGAAAGCGCTTTAATCTTGGCGTCAATACCCGCCTTAAATATGCCTGCAATAGCTGAGTTTGTAGCAGTGTTTAAGCTCATTACAAGGCGTTGCGGCATTCGTGATGTGCCGAGCTGATGGTATTTAAAGTACTCAGTATTGTTAAAAATGCGGCAATAGTCCGAGGTAGAAGTAAATTCAAAACTTTTGCGCATATTACCTGATGCTACCAGGATAGTAGTACCCCTATATTTGTTGGATTTTTCTACAGCATAGGCCGGATTAAGAGGAGCCCAAGGTTTACCCCATATTTGACCTTCTGAAGTAAAAGGGAAATCGCTGTAATAACTCTTAAGAAATTCCCCGGTAGATTCGAGCTCAGGGCCAAAATTAGATAAATCTAACTTTAGAATATTTAGTTTAGCGACTATCTCAGAGGTACCGGTTACAGTGATAGAAATTTGCATATTAAAAGGTCTTTCCAGATATGCGCATTCTCCGATCACCTCCGTAAGGATCGCTAGAATTTGGGTTATCGCTGTTATATGTGGCTGTGGAGTCGTTAGGCCAGCCATTAATAATTGAGCGGTAGGCTAGCTGGTTGCCAAACATATCGACTACGGGAAGCATGCGCCCCTGTATGCGCTCAAGTAAATCACGGCCTTCAACCAGCTTAACGTCACCATCCTTACTACTTCCGGTAGGTTGTATCCCGTACTGATTCAGCATCAACATGCCCGCTGCAATCATGCGAGTAGCCATTTGAATAAGGGGTGGGGTAGGAGTGATCAAGGGCATAGAGAATACTGCGGAAAGCATACCCCTTACCTCTGCTTCTGCATCTTGGCGCTTTAGTGCAACTAAGGTATCGGGTATAGCGTTTGCGTTGGTAAGTCCGGCTTCTTGGCGGATATTATCTAATGTTTCGTAGTGTCCGTCATCTGCTCCAAGTCCGGCATTAGAAGCCGATATATCCGACTCAAACGAAGTGATTGAATTAAAGTAGGTGAACTTATACCAAAAGCCTGCACCCCCGGTATTGTCGGGTATATCGGTGTACAGCCGGTCAGCGTCAATAGCCACCGTAGAAACCAGGTTTGCTTGAAATACTGAATCAGCAGGGATAGCTTGCCCAACTACGGGAGCGCGGTACACCTTGATCTGATTGCCCTTTACCGTCGTTATTGACTCAAAGCGCTTATGTTGGTAGCGAAGAGCAGAGGCAAGCGATACAGCTACAGCAGTGGGGTTGGTAAGCTGTACTACTTCACAAGTAAGGCTTCCGAGATCACCAAAAAATGCATAATCGTTGTTAGCTAGGTCGGTATAGCTTTTAACGAGTATTGCGCTAGCGCCTGCTGCCGCATCGGCGTCAAGCTGAGAAAATGCTTTTATGTTGGCAGGGCCAAAGTTTTCGGCCCTAAGTGTTGTTGCCATAGGTGAAGATGTTTAAATAAGTATACAGCTCAGAAAGGAATACTAGCAATCATTTCTTTTTTGTTGAGAGAACGGTGACGGCTGATTTACTAGTGGTAAGTACCGTTACTTTACCTGTTGGCACTACTACAGCGCCACTAATAAAGATATTGGCAATACCTGTAATCGTCTTCTGTACTATATTGGTAATCCGCGCTACTGCAGGAGTCGTGCGAGCTGATTGTAGTGTAATCCGGGCTAGCGCTGCCTGTGTAAATAGGTTTGTTTTTACTACTCGTGCTATGCCGGTCTGAGTACGCACTGCTGCTGCAGTTACTCGAGAAATACCCGTAATTGATTTTGCTGTAGAGATAGTAATGCGAGCCATACCGAGCTGTGCCCGTGTAGTGATACTAGTGACCCTAGACACTCCGGTTTGTGTGCGTGTAGTAGTACCGGTAATACGCGCCAGACCGAGTTGCCCTCTAGTGCTAGTAATTACCGAGCTGTTGATATTAGCCACAGCGGTAATGGTACGCTGTACCGACTTAGTAATACGCGCTATGCCCGTACTGGTTCGAGTACTTGAAATACTAATACGCGCTAGGGCTGTCTGTGCCCGTGTAGTAACGGCTGTTATCCGTGCTATACCCGTTTGAGTGCGTGAAGTAGTACCGGTAATACGCGCTAGGGCTGTAACCGTGCGGGAAGTAGAGAGAGATATGCGCGCAATACTAGCTAGGTTTTTACTTACGGAAGTAGTAACCCGAGCTATGCCGGTCTGAGTGCGTACTGCTGCAACGGTAATACGCGCTATGCCCGTTTGAGTGCGTGTAGTTGTTACTATCGAACTAGTAAGGTTAGCTACTCCGGTTTGTGCTTTAGGCGTGGCACGGGTAATACGCGCCAGGGCTGTAACCGTTTTGGCTACCGATGTAGATACTCGTCCTACTCCTGTTTGTGTTCGGGTGGTTACTGCGGTAATACGCGCGCGGGCGGTCTGAGTGCGAGAAGTAGAAGGCGGGTTTATAAGAACGGTAAGTAGTGCCGCGCTGGAGCTATTAGTTCCGCTAAAGGTAGTAGTGATGGCTGTTGTAGTATCACTCGTTAGCGCTGTTCGTTGTCCCACCGTTACGGAATGGAAAGGAGGTGAGGCTTCCTGCAGTACCGTCCATCCGGTCCCTATAGTTACCCCACTTGAGGCGGTATCTGTAGAAACTGAGGCAAGGGCAAGAGTGCCTATTACGGTAGGAGTCGCAGAGGGCGCGGCCTGGCTGGTTGCTCCGGTAGCGGTACCGGTAACGTGGGCATTAAATGGGGTGGTTGTGTTTTGTCCTATTACCTCAATAAGTACTATGGCCCAGTGGTCAGAAGCTCCGGCCGAAGTCCATGTATAGCTATTCGTTTCAGAAGCAGCGACCTTATAAAATACTTTACTAGCGGCCGTACTTAGTGCTGCACTATCTAAAAGAGTCCAGCCAGAAGGCGGTACGATAGTATCCATAGAGACAAAGTAACCCACAAAGGCAACTAGTAAATTACCGTTTGTTGGTGTGGTGGAAAATACAGCGGTCCCAGTCGTTGAACTAGTACCCGTATCGTTGTAGTGAGCAGATTGTACTACTGATAAACCTGCGCTTACACGGGTAATACCCGCCTGTGTTTTAGAGGTCTTTGCGGTAATGCGAGAGAGAGCAGTAATCGTTTTAAGCGTACTAGAAGTGATACGCGCTATGGCCGTGGTGGTGCGCATTGTAGCTACCGTTACCCGTGCGATACCTGTAATCGTCTTAAGAGTAGCTACCGTTACCCGCGCTATGCCGGTTTGTGTCTTTGGTGTGCTTGCCGTAACTCTGCTTATTGCAGCTTGTGTTTTAGGGTTTGCTTTAGTGATACGCGCTATAGCAGTGGTTGTCTTTAGTGTGACCACCGTTACCCGTGCTAAGGCTGTCTGAGTCTTAGCCGTGATAGCTGTTACCCGAGCTATACCGGTTTGTGTCCTGGTGGTGGCTCCTAGGTTAGCTATCGCCATACCATAGTAAATATCAAAGTTAGTATTTACTGTAGCGTCAGCACCTAGCGTAAGGCTTCCCGAAGAGAATGCAGTTACTCCGGTGGTAATTTCAGAGCCGATCATAGGCACTGAACCAGTGGCGGCATCATCCAGGAATTTTAGGTTAGGAAGATTGCCATCATTGCCCTTAATCCAGCTAAAGGCGGGAGTAAATCCGAGTCCTGAAATGGTCTTAGTCGCACCTGTACCTGTATAGGTAAATACCTGCATCCTTCCCGTAATCTGCTTAAAGGCAAATCCGTAGTGCGCGGTTGCGTTTATATTTACAAGGTTTCCCCCGCTTGTTGAGCCATTACCCAGCGTGAAGCCATTAGTATCAAGTGTCTTAATGCTATCTGCTCTATCTCCTCCCGCGTAATTCATCGAGCTTGCCGTATTGTTAGAGAAGCGAGAAGCCCCCACTACTGCAAAAGCGCTTTTTATAGTAACAAAATCAGGCTGAAAACCAAGCCCCGTAATTGCAAGCGAGTCAGTACCATCCCCGGTATAGGTAAATGTCTTAAAGTCGCCACCGGCATTACTCTTTAAAGCCATCCAGACAAAACTAGCGCCAGTACCGTTTACATCGGTACTTGTCCCTACCGTAAATGAGGTAGTACCGAGCGCTGTAATATGATCAGTGTCATAGCCTGCATCTGCCCGTATGCGCAAGCTATTGCCTGCAGGCATATCCTTGCTCAAAAAAGACATATCATTACCTGATGCTGTAGTGGACTTTACAAGTACCATATCAGCAACAAAGGGTAGCGAAATAGTTTGAGTGCTGGCATTTCCTGCATAGCTTCCGTGCGCCATAGAGAAGGGAACGGCAGGGGTAAGGTTAGCTACTCCGGTTTGTGTTTTAGCTACTGTCTTGGTAATCCGTGCTACTCCGGTGGTGGTGCGCGTTGTAATAATGCCGGTAGATAATACTACTGGTAAGCGGTGTGCAGCTACGGGAAATGAGCGACCGATTCGAGCCATTAGAAGGTGTTTGCGCGGTTAATGCTTTGCTGAATAACAATGGTATTGCGGGGAAGGTACACGGTGGTATTTGCCCGCAACGTGGCTAGTACTGCTAGGGTAGTGTGTGAAGTTGAAATGGTCATAGTCCCTGATTGTGTTCCTACTGCCTGTACGGTCTTACTACAGACCCCCATACTAAGACTAGTACCAAGAAGAGAAAACAAGTTAGTAAATCCTGAGCCTGCGGTATATGTAGCGTTGGAAAATTGAGCCACAAACTGATAAATCAATTCATCGGCTTGCGTGGTGGTGGCGGTGGGTCCTTCTGCAACACTGGAGCTGAGGACTGTAGAGCTTGCCTTTACGTCAAATAGTGCGCTCGGAGCCGCTAAATTACTCCATTCCTGAGCGTCAAAAATTAGGGCGTCAGTAGATACAGCAGTGACCGTTACCGTGTGGGAAGCTCCCGCATTAACGATACTGCCAGCCCATAGTTCAACATCTGCGGTTGACGCGACAGTAATCCCTGCAAATAACCGTGTATAGGTGTTACCCATGCTATCTGTTACCGAGACAATGCGGTTAGACGTTCCTATTTTTACACATGCAGCAACTAGTATGGTATTGCCTACTTTAGTAGTACTTGCAAAAGCGGCTGAGGTTGCGGCTGTCGTCCCTGCTATTTTTACATCTTGAGAAAACTGCGGTAAAAGCCGGTATGTTGCGCAAATGGCAGACCATCCCCCCGTAGTAGCTGAAAGGGTAGCGGTTGCTGCCTGAGTAGACCCAGCAGATATTATCTTATCTTCAACAGCTACGGCCAAAAGGTTGCCTGTTGCATTCTGTAAGGTGGTTAGGTTTCCAAATCCTGAGCCCGCCACCGTGGCAGAGTTGGCCGCTGCCATCAGAAAAGCCCCTATTACTAGCTCAGAATTAACGGATACAGGTGCGGTTGTGCCAGAATTTGCGGCGGTAGTTGTGCCACTGTCTACAGCTTTTGCATTTTGGTCATAGTTACTCGTGGTAAGTATGCCGTTGTACTCGCGTATTATCGCTGTGAGTATAGTAGTTCCTAAAACGGGCGTAATAGTTACCGTGTGGGAAGCCCCACCCGTTATATTAGAAGCCCGCCAAATAGAAATACCCCCGCTACTTGGTCCAAGACTTTGCACATCTCGCGCGTATGTATTGCTAAAGGTATCCGTAATACTAGCTACGGCACTGATTCCCGTTTGGTTAACGAGTACTACGATAATACTATTCCCCGTCACCGTCGAAGAACCAAAAGCGGCGCTCGTTTGCGCCCCTCCGGTTCCTGCAGTGTCGTTAACGCTGGTCGCCTGTACAAATCCTACAGCCATGTTACTCCTCCCAGATAACGTAACAGTACGCATTTACCGCAACAGGGGCGGTTACGCGTATACGGGCAAACTTAGAGATTGGAATCTCTGGCTCACGACCTAAAGGAAACTGCTTTACATAGCCCGAAGTAGGCGAAACAAGCTGTAAATCTAGTGTACGGGTTGCGGCAATAGTTCCTTCTGCAGTAGCAGTATAGCCAGTAGCCGCTACCCCGAGCGTTACAGCAGATGCAGGGGCATTGGGGTCATTGTGCTTAGTAACGTCAACTGAGGCGGCTGCGGTAACAGTTGCTGCTGTATCGGTTTGTAGTAGCTCTACACGGATAGGGGTAGCGGCTACTGAGCCATCAAAAGAAATACCCCACTCCACAATACGCATTGTGGCAGTGGCAGGAGTAGACACCTGCAGCATGGTTTTAATAGCTGTACCAGTGGTGACAGGTACCGGTGCAGCGGTCGTCTGCATAGGAGCGTTAGCAAACAGGTAGGTTTTTGCACTCATAGGTTAGAGGATGGTTATAACTTGTGTGTAATTCTTCTGGGTCTTGGCGTTAGTGCCTTCATATCCGAATCGGTAGCGAGTAGTGGAAATATCCGGTTTAGGCCACACAGTGTATACCGTGCGCTCTTCCCCCGTTTCTTCATTGACCTGCTGTTTTTGTTCTATCTCTGCCGTCTTAGGGTATAGGTGTTTTTCTCCTAGTAAACTGGTAACTTGCAGCTCACCTGTTGGCAAGCTTTCCGACTTTTTCGGGTTGATATATACAGCGGGTGAAGTGCGCTCATAGTCTGTCACCCTAAAAAATATTAGTTTACGATTAGTTACCGTTACCGGCTCTCCCTGATCAACCGTAATATGCTCACCATTAATAGTAAAGCTACCATCAGTAAGGTCTACGCTGTAGCTCTTCCCCTTACCGGTTAGGGTAAAGAGGGCAATAGCTGTAAAGGGGTTGCCAGTATGCCCGTATAAGACATCAAAAAAAGATGATCTAGTGGCGTCAACACTAGACACATCTTCATAGTGCTGCTGGAATACAGTACCGTCAGTATAAGTAACCGAAAACAAGTAAGAAAGCATGGGATTGCTTGAAATCTAGGATATAAACCGATAGATACTATGCACCGGTAGGATTAGTGTTTTCAGACGTAATAGCAGGGTCTACAGAGGGAGTAACTACATCAGTGGGTACATTAGTGGCAAGCGCTGCGGCTGCTACTACTGACTGCTGCTCAGCAGACATGATAGGGTTACCATTATCATCTACTTTTACTTGTCCTGTGTTTTCGCTGTTGTGTACTTCTATATGTGTAAGCAAGTGGCTATCATCTCCAGGAAACTTTAAGAAGTGACCACAAGAAGGGGTATTGCATGTGGTAATATACTCTCCATTTCCATCAAGTACGATAGCGTGCGCGGTAAGTAGTTGGCAATTTGTGCAAAGTAGGGTAAGTGTTTCCATCTTAATTTTCACTATATTGTAGGGTAAGTGTCACGCTTGCAGTATCACCGGCACCGGCGGATACCGTAGTTTGCAGTTGACTCTCAAGATACTGGGTATAGCAAGGGTTAGTAGTAAGCGATGCAGCGGGCGACGCTGTATAGGGTCCAGTAGCTACGAACAACACGGCCTGGCCTGACCCAATCGCAATAGCTGCTGTCATATCCGTAGTTAGCGCTGCGTTTGCGGTAGTGGCAGGGGTTGCGTAGGTAGTAGAAACGACTCCCTTAAGTGTAAGGCCAGTGCCGAACGTACCGGCAGTATGTGCCCAGAGTCCAGCCGATACCTGGTTAAAGGTTCCTGAAAAATGCCCATTTTGATATTTACTAAAGCTATTACTACCGGCCGCAATAGGGCTTGAGCTATAGGCTGTAGTGCTATCGTCAATATTTTTCCAGTTGTTTTCAGTACGCGCGGATGTAGTGGTTGCACCGTGCAATGATGTTATCGCTCCATTATCTTCTTGAAACTCAAAAGTGGCTGCCATAGATGGTAATTATGTGAAAAGCTGGATATCAAGACGTACGTTAGCCGTTGGGCTAGTACCGCTCAACGTGTATTGGTACTGCAAGGACTGAAAACCGCTAATATCTACAGCCACCATACGCTGAAACCCGTTAGCCGTAGCGGCTGTAAAGCCTCCACCTGCTACGGCATAGAAGTTTACCCCGTCCACAGACCCATACAAGGCAACTGCAAGGGATGGTGTGGTTCCGCCAATGGCGGCAATAGTTTGTGACAAGCTAGCAAAGTGGTACTGACCACATGCTATATTTCCGCTTGTTTGCAGCGTCACAGCCGTTAACGGTATAACGTTTACCGGAGTAGAAGCTTGGAGCTTACGGGTAATTGTGGACATAGGGGCCTACTCTATCTGTGATAAATCTATCGCGTCAGCCATTGAACCATCAAAGTTCACTGAGGGGGTAGGGCTGTCTGTGCCGGTAGTAGTGGCGGCTACTCCTTGCGCTAAAAAGAGCGCTTGAGTTGCCGTATCTACCTCAATGATCGTTCCGGATTCCCATAAAAAATTGTTATAGGATATCCGGGTATTGGTAAGCATTTGAGGCATTATTTACCTCCCTTGTCGGCGTTTAGGTTCTCAGGAGCAATAGGAGCAGTTTCAGGGGCTGCCTTTAACACGATCTTAACTACTCCTAACTCAATTAATTGAGCTGCTACCGAAGACTCAGATACCTCTATTGTTTTTCCCGTTTCAAATAGCTCACCATTATAATGCACTGGGCTAAGCAAGGTTAATTTCATGACTATGTACGCTTAAATTCGATAGTAACGTTTGCCTGGCCGCCTCCGGTAGTCTTAGCGGTAGTAATCTTATAGTACGAGCCTGCCGCAACGGTAATGTTAGTTGTCGGAACTACTGATTGCAGATCGGCAAAAGGAGCTGATGCGGCGTGGGTAATAATACCTGCTGATGCACCTGACGCATTAGAGCCAGTAATAGTACCGGCGTCAGTAGCAGACAATGGCACAACTACCTGACTTCTGATCTTGGTAATAGTCACCGGGAAGGGGAAGTAAAAGAAGTAATCCCCTTGGCTTGCCGTGGCAAAAAAGGCTGTGACACTGGCAACATCTTGAGTGCCTGCTAAGCGACCGAAAAATTTTGTTTGAATACCCATAAATATCCTTTCTTATAAAGAGTAGCTAGTCAAAAGACTAGGCTACTGCTGCTTTAATAAGATAAACGGCTTCAGGAGCTACTAGTTTTTGCTGGTAGTAGTCAGTTGCGCGTACAAACTCAGCTTTTACCTGCATCTCGTCCCAGTTCTCAACTTTGCGGCCACCATCAAGTGTCAGGGTATAGCCTGCAGTAACTTGACGAATAGCGGGGCTTGGGGTGATGTACATTACTTGGCAGTTCTTGCCCCAAATGTAAGCGAGTGAATCTGTTTGTCCCTGTACTGCTGTGTTTTGTACAGCGGAAGCAATTACTACATTTTCAATGCCTGGGAACAGCATTTTAATGTTTTCAGAAGTTACCTTGCCTAGTTCTGAATATTTAATGCGGTCTAAGAAATCGGGATGGTTTACGATCTGAATCCATACATCCTGTCCAAATACCAATGTATTAGCAGGCTTGATACCGAACTTCTTAATTACGTTAATTGCAGCCCAGATATCTTGGAATGGGTTAGAGTTACCGTAGTCATTCCATTGAGAGGTACCCGCGTTGGTCTGGTTCTGAGTAACTTGAGTGGTGTCACTTAAGAGGGTAGCGATCTTTACCTCTTTTTCAATTAATATCATTTCTGTAACGGTCTCGGTAGCGTCAGTGCGTGGGTCTAGTGGGTCCTCATACATTGAGAGTACATCGTACTCGATAGGCACTTCTAATGAGTGCTCTACTAGTGGACCATAGGGGGTCTTAATCAAGCTGTAATCCACACGGTTAGCACGGGCAACTCCGGAACGCTCAGAATTATGAGCGCGCAGATTCTGCTTATCGTAGACAAAGTAAAAACCTGTTTTCTTAGCAACATTGAGGACTGGAAACAGGGTATCAGCTACAAAAGTATCATTTTTATACTTAATCGAGATATCGGTAAGCTGAGGATCAACATATACGTCTTGGCCTGTAGGCATTGCAGTAGGTTACGCTTTAGGAGCGAATAAATAAGATTAGGCAGCAGAATAGTTGCCGTAGTAAGGTGCGAGCTCCACAATGTCACCGGATACCGCTGCGTTAATAGCGCGGCCTAGTACTTCATTATTTGCTGTGGTTGTGGTGATAGCTTGGCTTGATGCGTTGCATGTTACATAATCACCATAAGCGATAGTACCACCGGATCGGACTAACATAGTACCGCCACCCCATCGGCCACACACATCAGCTGCGTCAGTAATACGGGGCTTGTTTTCCAACACGCCGACCATAGTTTTATCAGTAGCACTTACACACAGGCCAACTGTGTTATTAGCAGTAACACTTACAATTAAAAACTGACTAGTGGAAAGGTCTACGCCTGCTTTAAACGAGCGACGAGGTCCATAAACTTGGCTTGCCATAATAGATAATACTTACTAATTACTAAATTATTCCCGCATTGCTTTGACTGGAACGTTCTCTTCATCAGCCTTAGCGGCAAGATCTGGTGAAGCTTTACGCGCCTTCATCAATGCCTGACCATAACTCGTCTTACCGTCTGAGGCTTTGATAATCTCAGAGGCTTGTTTTTCAAGCTCAGCATAGGCAGACCCCTTTACTGAATAGGCTCCCTTAGTAGCAGGCTCAGCAACCGGTGACGCTTCTTCTCCACTGTCGCCCAATTCTCCGAATACCTTTTTATTGGGTATCTTCTCGACCAATGCCTCAAAGGCCAATGCCTGGGTTTCGTTCAGAGATAAAATAAATCCGGTCAGGTCATCGTGTAGCAAGGCTGGGAATCTCCCACCCTTATCGTTGAATTCCCAACTGGTGACTTTTTCAGAGCATTGTTTTTGGCGTAGTTCTTCTTTAGCGGCTTGGCTTTCTCTTTGCATCTCGCTAAATTGGTTCTTCATTTCCCGTAAGGCGGCAAGCTCAGAGGCAGAGATAGTTACTGACTCAGCGGCAACTACAGGGGCAGGTGGCTCTTCTACAGGAGGCGGTGTAATTGTGTTTACTGGCTCTTCTGCTGGCTTGTTCTCTGCTAGAAATGTACGCTCTTCTGCGGTCAATTCTGCGTCATCTTTAGCGCGTAAGGCTTCAAGATCCATAAGTGTTTCCTCATTAAGATATAGAATGTTGGAGGTGTCTTCAGAGGCCATAATAGGCTTCAGATTCTTAAACAGGGGGCGGTTGGTGATACCTCCACCTAAGAGCACGTTCTTAGACATTGCTCCGGTTTCAGGGTCTTGGTAGCGGGGCGCAAACTCAGGACTAAAAAAACGGTACTGCCGGTCTGCAAGTGCGTTGCTCCCGCGAGTATTCCAGGTAGCGGATGCCCACAGTTGCTTGCCGCGTCGTTCTAGCTTCTCTATCCAGCCTACTGCTCCGCCAGTAGTGTTATGTTCTTCATCAATGGGCAACCCCTTGCGTACCCCATCGTTAAAGTTACCTACCATCTCATCAAGATCAGCCTCTGTAATATCAAAACTGCCATGATTAACTGTCTTCCATGACCCTGCAGTTAATATGTGAATATCAGATGGAACTATCCCATTTTCACCTGCTTTAATATCTACTAGTGAGGAAAAGCGGGGCTCTGTGGTGCTAGATATGTGCGTTTTGTTCATGCGGGATTTTGTAACATAAATTACACTACTACCCGTAGTATATGGCTCTGTTAAAAGAACTGTCAAATAATGTCCATTTACTTAAACTGTTTACAGTGTTAATCAAATCCCTCAGAGCCATCAGGGAAGATCAGGGACATACTACAGCGACAGTTGGGATGTGCTGGCGGCATGTCGTCTCCTGACGAGAATAAATCATCAATGTTTACGGTCTCCTCATCGTTTTGCTCACAAATTATACAGGCGTCGGTAACTATGTGCCAGGTCTTTTGTTGCGCTCCGCTTACTTTGCCAAACGCTAACGTACCGGCACTGTAAGAGCGCACTGACTCAGTACGGGCGATGGTGAGCGCTCGCCTATCATTATCAATGTAGTCTTTAAGCCTAAGCATTGCCTGCTGGTCTGTCTCGTTTAGGTTCATTGAGGTCTGCAGGCTTGCTTTCATTAGTTCGCGGGTATTCTCCATAATGCCCGTAACGTCTTTCATGCTTAATGTATTTACTGCCTTGGCTATTTCAGTATCCCAACTAGAAAAGGGGTAGCCAGGGGAATAGCGGGCAATACTTGCCGCAACTCCTGCAGATACGGCTTGCTTCATGTCGTCAACTACAAAATCTAACATAATGGCTATCTCGTCGGTAAAGGCTGAATCATCCACTTTTACCACTACGTCATACGCTTTAATGGCTCTTATGCGGTATTCTTTAAAGTCAATCAACTTATACAAGCGAGAATACAAGCCTTTAAAATAGCGCTTTAGCGAGTCCTCAAGTGCGGCCTCCGCCCGTAGTAGCTGGCGGAAGCTTGTAGGATCATCCTTGTAGTTAGTGTGCCAGTTCTCGGCTGCTCTGAGTATAAACCCACATTCTGCAGATATTTCCCTAAGCTGATTCTGCATCTAATAGCTTTAGGTTCTTGTCAATAATAGATTTAAGATCATGAACCCCCCGTAATACTTCGGCCGCGCGTACATTTGCGTCATTTTCCCCATTTCCTTTATCGTCAATGTTCTGGCTCTTCTCTTCTTCTGCATCTTCATCAGGATTAGTACCAATCCCCCGCTGTGAGGGCGATAGGTGGGATAACGCTGTAGAAAATACGGGCTCGTCAGGTAGGCTTGGGATATTAAAGGTTTCACGGGTAAAGGTCTCTAGCGTTTCATCAGGAGATAGCACGCCCGCTGTTGCCATAGCCGCTACAGCTTGGCCATATGAGAGAATGTCATATACTGCAATCTTTTCAAACATCACTTGAGGGTATTTAGTAGTGATAAAGTTAGCATCTACTAAGCGCTCAATGATGTATTTATCAATGGTTTCTTTAACGTTCTTAGCTACTGACTCTAGGCTCTGCTGAAATAGTTTTTGGTGGTCAGAACTAGTCGCCCGTGAGCCACCGCTACCCGAATGGCTGCCCATCTCTAGGAACTGAGCCAAGACGGCAAACATAATCTGCCGGTCATGGTGCTGTATGTCCTCCATTTGGTTGCTCGTGGTGTTGGCGTGCATGTCCAGAAATTCCACCGTGTAGCCCTCGGGTAAATCAAGATATGAGGCTTCATTAGCCCGTATGTTGCGCATAAGCTCCTCAGCTCGGGCACGGTCAGTATCATTTATGCCAGCGGGTAGATGGATCTGGGGAATACCTAACCCCTGGCGCTCGTGACGCATTGCACTGATTCGGTATAGCGTATCTTTCATGTACCAGTGTTTATACGCGGGACGCAACAAACTTACACCGGCAAAGTTGTCACCCTCTCGCTCATGCGTGAATACGGCCAGCTTATCCATAGGGATAGAGGCTATACGACCATCTCGGGTACGCTGGGTAACGCCTGGCTTATTGTCGGTACCTACCCACTTATAAATAGACCGTGGCATACGGGGTGCCAGCTTCTCAAAACCGAGATAAACAACAGGTGCTTGCTCTGTATCAACTGTTGTCGTCTTTCCCGTAACTGGGTCTATAGTTTGCGTGTGTATAACCGGTGTAAAAGTAATGTTCTTCCATACCAATTCAAACACATAAAACCCGTAGTCAAGCATGTAGAGGGCTTGGCGTAATAGTTCGTAAAAGCTGGTGCCGTTTTCCTCAAACAATGCAAAGCGCACAAAGTCAGCAATTAGCACATCTTCAGGCGATTCAGTAGCGGGCTCTACATACCAATCAGCCCCCAAAATGGGGAGCTTTACCGCTTTAAGAGCGGCTGCTACCGTAGCATCTGATTTACGCATCTGGTCATAGGTGTCTAACCCCTTACTACCGTTTAGATCCTGATTGTATTCTTCATTGAGGATAAAGCCGGAAAGGATAACAGTACCAGTCAACCCCATTTCTTGAGTCATTTGAGGTGTGCGCTTCAGTGTTGAGCCCAGCGCTGCAATAGTAGGGGCTTGTGTCCCTTTACGTCTTCTTGGTGCCTTGGCTGCCATAGGGTTTTTTCATTAGGTGTGACGAACTATAAAGCGTATACGTTTCGGGTATGTTGTGAAGATGAGAGTTAATAGACACCACAGCCATTACAATGCCGTGAAGTAAAAACATAAGTTGACGGTCAGAAGTAATGGGATGCTCCTCTAATGCAATACTCATTTCATCAAAAAAGGCGCTCGACTCATCAAATATCTGAGGGTTCATAGCCATATAATACGGCTTAACTATAAGCTTTAGCAATTACCCCCGATCTTCTTCTATTTTTAAGTGACGCTCAATACGCCTGAGCATATAGCGTATCTCCTCTACCTCAAGCTGTGTATTTTCAGCAACGTGCCTATCTCGTAGCACATTGTATTTACTATCCATCAAGATAAAAGGAGCCGTATAGGCTGATTGGAAGGAGAATACCAGATTAAGCAAAATGAATGGATACGGGTCCCAAGAATGGAAGTTAAAGCCATGCAAGCCATATTGGTAACTCGTGGTGATTATGTTGCCGACAATCCAGGCGAAAATAAAGAAGCTCTGCACTTTAATAAACTTCCAACTTCCCACATAATCGGTAATAACGTGCGCTAATCTCTCCTCACGTCGCTGCAAATCGGCATACTCTTGATCCCATGTTTTAGTGATTCGGTGGTGCATACAGAGGGTTAAAACTTTTTAGTGCGAAAGCCAGCAGTAAGGGGTGGTGGTGCGGCAGCGTTGCGGTCTACCTCGTCGTTAGTATCTCCCCAACTTCCCATAGGTAACTGAAAGGCGGCAAGCATCAAGGCATCAGCATAGTCAGGACTGTGTAAGCCTCTGGCCTTCATATCGTCCTTAGTCTCAATTAATATATGACCTTTTGAGTCCAATTTATATTTAGTACTTGTAAGCTCTGATAGCAACGTATCTATATCGGGTATGCCTATCTCGTGCTTGCGTATTCGTTGCGCTAACTGCCAATAGTATTGACCGCGCTTATTAATAAACATGCGCTTGACTTCTTCAAGCTGCTGGGGTGTGGCTCCATAGGGCGATTCACCTACATTGACCGGTATAACGGGTATTTTATTCTCTTGGCATATGTCCACTACTCCCCCACCTACTCCTGAGTCATCAATACGGATAGTGCCAAATGGGTGCGCTTGGTACCACTGGGCGATCATGCCCGCCACTTCCGTAGTTGCAGTACGCGGGTAAGCCTGCATGGATACTACGTTACCCCCTTGGATATGGCACAGTACGGTTTTATCCGTGCCATAGCGGGCAACGTCTACCCCGAGACTATCAGGTGGTGAGGCCATGAGTACCGGCTGCTGATGAGTAACACATTCCAAAGCGTGACGCATAGGTATTAACGTATCGTCACCCTCTAGGGGAAAATGCCCCAGACAGCGAGCCATAAACATTGAACTGTCAGGACCCCACTCTATTAAGCGCTGATACACCCATTCAGGGGTTATTAAATAGCCCTGTGTTGCTGCCTTCTCCCGCTGCTCAGGAGTACTTTTTTCAAGTAGCTGAATACTATGGGCTTCTGTCGCTCCTCGAAAGGGGATGAAGTTAGGGGTATCAAAACAACTAATATGTATTTTATTAAAGAACTGGCTTTTAAAAGTATTAGCAAAGTAGCCAGTCGGATCAGTCGGATTGCCTAGGTGCAGTATGTGGACATTCCCGGTACTGGCTACTCCCTCAATTGCGTCAAATATGGGTGAGGGAACGCCTGAACTTTCGTCAATGATAATTAAAATAGATTTGGCGTGGTAACCTTGGAACTTATCCGGGTCGTCAGTAGAAAGCCCAACAGCAAACCAATCAGAAGACAAGTTATAACGAACCTTAAGCATGTCCCCTGAGATATCAAAGCGCTGTGCTCCCTTGCCATATGCAGTATTAATCTCCTTCCATAGCACGTCTTGTACTTGCCGGAAGGTGGGAGCAGTGGTTAGCACAATGGAATGTGGGAAGGCGTGGAGAAACCAATGTACAATATGGGCGGCCGTAAATGACTTACCAGAAGCATGACAAGAGGCAACGGTGGTATAGCGGTTATCCCGTACAGAAAGCACTATCTCTTGTTGCTTCTCCCACAGTTCCGCCCCATAGCACATATTTAAAAAGCGTACCGGGTATTTTCGAAACGTAGTAAAAATATCAGGGGTTTTAGTCTTTACTGCTGTCATCGCTCTCTTGCTCCATATGGGCGGCTACCTCGGTGATTGCCATGCGTAACACTTTCCCCCCACTAGTAATGTCTGTGGCCTGCTTTGGCATACC
>LDNN01000025.1_pt2 | contig 30177 bp, 41 predicted proteins | sample 350691 | NCBI WGS metagenome assembly LDNN01 (sample SAMN03646984, study PRJNA283341) | glacier metagenome | biome: Icesheet; feature: ENVO:00000133; material: cryoconite; isolation source: sample CY1 0.2 micron filtrate containing viruses sediment from cryoconite holes ...
GAAGTACCTCCACTACCTCCAACATTAGATCCGTCGGGGTTTACTATAACCATTGCAGCTTGACCCAATAATGACGTAGATTCTTTTAGTGCTTGGTTAAGTTTTCCATTTGTATCATTAAGAATAGCCATAAAAAATATCTAAAAATTATTATTTAGATACCCCCTGATTAATTCCATCAAATCCCCCTTCTTCACTTGTTTCAGGTAATGAACTTAAGCTGTTAGACATAACCTCATCTAATAATGCATTAGGAGAAGGTTGTTCATTACTAACGTTTATAAATTCTTTTACTTGCTCTTCAGGTGTTTTAATTTTGGGAGTATTAATCTCGCTTTGAGTAAAAGCCTTGCTTAATTTTTCACTTCTAACAGACTTATTGGTAACGAAATCAAAACCCCTCTCTTTTTCGATCGCTCTATCTACTATCTTATTAGCTAGAAATTCACCTACCTGTTTAGGGTAAACTCTCGTTTCTCCAGCTTTAAAAGGAAAAGGTTGTCCACCAAAAGTAACTACTATATCCTCATCTAATATATTTTTTACAACATATACGTCTAGGTTTAAAAAAACTTCATCCATAAATCTACTAAAAATAAAAAATAATTAATAAAGGCCGAGTTTTACCCCGACCAATAATTTAAATTCCAATTGTTGGATAACTTAAAACAGTGGTTCCAATTACCTTAGATCCTGTTGTTGTTGCACCTGAGAATGCATTCTTAACTTGAATCTGTGCTGTAGAAGTATTGCTAAGTTTTCCAGCTGTTGCTGTAGTGTAAACCAAACCACCTAAAGTAGTATCAGCTGTTTGAGCTGTTGCAGCGGTTCCCTTTACCATATACCAACCATAAGTTAAGACTACAATTGCTCCTTGAGCTACCCCAACTAAACCTACAGCACCATTAATTAATAATGCTGAGTTAAAGTTAAGGTCAAAAGATACAAGAGAGCCAACTATAGTACTTGCTACTCCAGCACCCCAAACATACTCATTACCAGAGGCATCGAATGCTCTAGTTCCTGAAATTATCTGTGATGTTGAACCTGAAACTGGAGTTTCAACATAGGTTGAATCACCATAAGGCAAGATCATGTCTAATTGTGTTAAGATTGCCATTTTTATATAAATTTAATAATTAAAAATTAACCAGCAAAAGCAATGAAATAACCAACACTGTAAGTACTTGTCATTGCAGAGGCTGAAATATTTCTTGTTGTGATTGTAAACGTTCCATTCGCTCCTAGAGTTACTCTAGCAGTCATAGTTCCACCAGTTCCGCTTGTAACAATAATTGCGTTAATAACAGCATTTGCTGATTTAACTAATGAATTAGTGATGGTCAATGTTTCTTCAGTACCAGCTCCTAAGTTAGTTGTACTACTAGTAATAATTCCTGATTGAGTACTTAAGCTAGCAGCATTAGCAACGGCAGTCGCTTGACCACTACTAAGTGATACACTAACCAAAGATCCATCCCCATCATTTACAGGTGCATTAGTTGTAATAACTCTTAGATTCCCTGAGTTATCAATAGTTGAGTAATACACAGTTCCATTAGTAGAAGTATATTGATATCCTGTTGCAGCTAAAGGACTATTAGGACTTGTGTTACCAACTATGTCAGCTCCTGTATAAAGGAATTTTAATTTTGAAAATAAATCTGTTAATCTACTCATTTAAATATTGATAAAAATTAAACTGTATAGTTAATAACAGCATGTCTATTAGGGTTAAATGAAACTAAGTTACCTTGTAAGATAAATTGTCCGATTTCACCATATTGATTCAATGATGGCTTAAGTCCTGACCAGTTAAGACCGATGCTTTTTTCTTCGCTACCTTGAGAATAAATACCTTCAATTTCAGTATTTCCACCAATCTTTACAGCCTTAAATCTAGGATCTGTAGAATCTAATCCGAACCAATCAAGAAATTTATCATTGATTAGATAAACAATTTTATCTGGACATTTTTGATCAGCTACCCAAGGTGATCCTCTAAAATAAAGAGCGTCAAATCCTATCTCTCCAGCTAAAGCTGCTTTATTTTGGACTACTCCAGTTCTAGTTGCTTGAGCATATCCATTTACAGGGTTGTTACTTAAAACAGTAGCTTGAAGAATTCTTTCATATTCAGAGAATTTAGTTTCATTGGAAATTATTAAATTAACTCTATCGGTTCCCTTTCTTGCAGTTGAATCAGCAGTCTGTAAAGGTGAAATTGAATTTAAGTTACCAGTAACATTGAATAAGTTACCTTTAAGCGTTGGATAAGTTGTTCTGCTTTGTCCTAAGTAAGTAGGTGCATTAGTACCATCATCAATAATATACTGAAGACCATAAAAATCTTTATTGTTATTACCAGTTCCTGCTCCGTAAAATTTACCAGCTACTCTATCAGCTAGTGCATTCGCCCCCTCTTCCATAGCTTCAGTAACGATATCTATAGCAGCATTTGGATCACTTTGTTGCATGTCTCGTTCAATTCCAGCTATTACAATAGATTGATACTCAGCTCTTAACTCAGCTGTTAATCTTCTTTTTGTATCAGCTTGATTAACTGAAAAAACATCTAATCCTGAAAATGAACCTCCGGTATTTGGAGTTTGAAATTGAAAAGGTTTATCTAATTTCTTTCCTTTCCATTTTTTAGAATCCGAAAGTAATCTTAATGTAAGTATGTTACCTAAAGTAATTGTATCTACTACTTTTGGCAATAAATATGTTTGAGTAAACGAATCAACGTTTGAGTTAAATATCATTGTATTAAAACCTAAAATTTAATTAATTGGTACTTCTACCAAAATCCTTTAATTGTTCAAAAGACCTAGATCTTATATCTCTAATCAAAGGAACCTTAGGTTGATTTGTCGCTGTAGTTTTAGATTTTGAGATTGCTGAAGTATTATTTTTATTACCCATTGATTTAGCTTCTTGTGTCTGAGCACTTGTAAGAAATCTTTGAGAATAGGTCATAAATACATCTCTTAAATCAGTAAATAAACCGTTTTTTGGTTGAGTACTTAAAAATTTATTTGCATAATCCACAAATTCATTTAACTTAGCTTCATCATTGCCAAGGATTTGTTTTATTTGAGAAACTTGTTGATTTCTCGTCTGTCTAATTTGTTGTTCTTGTTGCATCTGTTTAGCAATATCTCTTTGATTTATTTGTACAAGTGTATTTATTAAGTCTTTTCTTAAATCCATAGCTAAATCTTGATAGTTATCATATTTATCTTTCAAGTTAGGCTTTGTAATGTCCGTTAATAAATTTGACACTTCTTTATCTAAATCAATATTGTTACTTTCCGGTCTTTGTGTAACGGGTTGTTGTTGAGTAACATTTTGCTCAGGTTTTTTATCCTGAAATGACAACGCATCAAGTTTTTTTTCTAATTCTTCGCTTTTCCTTTTGTAATCCTGAACTTTTTTATTAACCTCCTGAAACCTCTGATAAGGTACTGTTTCATTTTTGTTTTGTACTTTTTCAGGTTGATTTTGGCGGTCAAAGTTTTGATCTCTTTGAGAATTATCGTTATTAGAATTATCTCTTTGAGTGTCTACAGTATTCGTATTGTCATTTGACGGGTTTGACATAGCTTCACTGTCGCTACTATTAACGTCTGCAAATCCTGCATCTTGATTCATATAGTGTAGTTAAATATTGTAAAAAACCTTGTTTTAGGCTGACTAGGAACAGCAATACTTTATTACTAAAAAAATATAGCAGGGGTAAATCACATAATCTAATCTGTGTCAATAGAAAAAATCCATTCACTGGTAAGTGTTTAAGGGTAGAAAATACAATCTCGCATTGTAAAATTGTGGAGAAAATAGAGCAGGTTTTACTCTGCCCTATGAAGTTATTGTTGAGGAGGGATTTGTGGGCCTTGCATTGAAACTGGCTGTTGATCCATAAGTGGTTGTTGTGGTTGACCAAAAGCACTACTTGCAAGACCAACAGCACCAGATCCAGAAGTTATATCTGTTTTTAAGTTTGTTGGAGGTAGTTTAGATTGTGATGGTGCAGGAGGTTGAGAAGGATCTCCCCCGGTAGATTGTTGATGTTGATTCAATAATTCAGTCCATTCGTTTGTTAACTTAGTTAGGTAATTACCAATGAATAGTTGATTAATATAGCTAATTTCTGAATAAGAAGGCATGTCCGAGTCAATATCTTCTCCTTTAATATAATCAGTAAATGTTGTTATATATCTTTGTAAGAATGAAATGTTTCTTGAAGTTCCTAATAACCTAGGCTCTTCACCTTCAGCTGTTGATAGAATACTCTTTAAATCTATTATTGCCCTAGGATCGAATTCGCTAGGATTCTTAATCTCAGGAAATAGGTAAAATGGATCTATCTTCTCCATCATTGCATTTCTTGCGAACTTCTCAGGGTTAGGATAGTCAAGTTGTTCATATAAATCTTTAAGAGACATTGCTCCAGCTTTAAATAAGTTAATTGCATTCTCTTGCATTGCATATTTATCATCTGGTGCAACACTATTCTGTTGAACTAATACCCTCATTTTCTTATCTTCAAACTCTTTACTGATGATAAAATCTTCTTTATCTAAATCAGATAACGATTGACTCTTTTGATAGTTTAGAATCGGATGCTTTTCATCATATTTTACATACATTATTTGTAGGCAATATTCGTAAAAGGTTTGTGCCAGACTCTCTATACTTGTATAGAGTCCTCCTAACCTTCCTACATCTCTTTGAAGAAGTATTTGTCTTCCAGTAGCAGTTTCTTCTGGGCTTTGTTGACCTCTTGTTGTTGAATGAGTTCCCATTACATTATCAATTTCCTGTTTACTATCTTGCATATCTTCAAAAGTACCTTCATCGTAAGCCTTGCCTTGTACATACTCAACTACTCCGGCAGCAGTTTGAGCATCTGGTAAATATATAGTTGATACAGCTTGATTAGTGATTGATTGAGCTTGTTGTTTAGTCATTGCTTTACCAGCTATCACTTTCATACCATTTGCGTTATCAGCATTTAATTCGATTTGTCTTTTCCTTTTATTGATATTATCTTGAAGTGTTTTACCCACTTCTATTAAAGTAGTTTCATCTACCATTGAATCACCGAAACTCCACTCATTTAGCCAAAGGTATGGTTTTTTAGGTTTTGAGAAAATATTAAACAATTCTGAATCATTTTTAGATACTGGATTACCTTCATCATTCATTTCATCATCATTAGATTCATCTTTCCATTTATAATAAGGATTCGATGCCTTCTTTAGTAGAAGTTTTCCAAATATACATGCATACATATCATCTTGCCAATATTCTATTCTAGTAATCTTTGAATCGTCGCTTGCATCACCTTGACCCATCTTTTTAACTTCTGCTCTTATCTCAGCTTCCTTTTCGGGAAAAAGCATTATTGTTTCACCTATAGTTGATTCTACATATTCTCCAATAAATGGACACTCGTCAACCGTGGCATATCCTCTAGGAAAAAATATCGAGTTCATTGGTTTTAATATACAATCAATTTCTTTCTTTTCTTCATCCCAAAGGATTTTTAAACAAATATACCCTATACACGCATAATTCCTTAAACCCATTTTTAAATTCTTATCCATATCAATCTCAACTTCCCAAAGATTCTTTAACTTTGATTCTAACTTTCGAGCAAACTTCTTATTATTCTTAGTGCTAGGAGTGATAACCAGTATAGGTTCCGGAGTTTTCTCGGTTGCTATTGGAATAATTGTTTCTATTGAAGTTAATATTCTATTGATTACAATTGGAGATTCATTCATTTTTAATTTTGTTTTATCAATCTGATCTCCTTTATAATATCTTCTGTTTTCATCACCTTTTTTTTTAAGTTCACTATAATAATCCTGGCAATATCCTTCTCTTTTTAAAATTAATTTAACTACAGCTCCATCTTCTAATTCATCTGGGTTATCAGTACCCGGAATTACCTCTAAACCTGTTTTATAGTCAGGAACGTTTGCTGAATCTCCCATATTGATTTATTAATAGTTATTAGAATTAGTTAATTGTTCAAAAATATTTTGGTCTATTGTATTGTCTGGATTTACAAAGACTCCATCATTTCTATCTAAAACCTCAAGTCTAGGAGGTTCTAAAGATATAAAATCATTAGTTTTACCTTTATTCATAGCAGTATAAAAATATAAACTTGCATGAGCTAAATGATCTGCATCGGTTGCTAACCACTTAAACCTATCATTGCCTTGACTATCCTTTTCAACTATTCGGACTAGACTTGTCCAGTGATCAATGAATTCTTCAAGATCAAATTTGCCAATAGTAATTGGAAATCTATTTGTCATTATTTTGTCTACAATCTCATCAAACATTTCTTCCCTTCTAATTAATACTAGGGTTGGGTCTGTTTTAGGACTGAATTTTGCTATTTCTGATTGATCCGATTCTGGTTTATATACTGCTCTCCAAACCCTTCCCGGATTAGCTTCGGCCCATTGTTTTGGAACTCCACTATAAGGTAATGCATCAATTACCATTTTCTTCACATCGTATTTTTTTCTTAATAAATCTATCTCATCCCAACTTGTAGTTTTGCCATATCTAAATATTCCTTTCTTATTTCCGATTACATACCACTTAATATTTCCTTGATCAACACCCATACAATTATCTTCTAAATCAGGGTTGTTTTTATCTCCCGTAACATTTGAAATAATGTTTCCTCTTCCAAGTTTCACATCACTACCAATGTATGGTTTACCTAAGACATAATTGTAAAAATGTGATTTGGATAATTCACTGTCATCCTCTTGTAATAAAATTGATTTAACATCATGTTTTATATAGCAAAGTTGCGATAACCAATATCCTCTATAATCTTTTCTTTCTTTGTATTTAGGAATCCATTGTCCATTTAATCTCTCTCTATCGGTTAAAGCTTTTCTACACTTCCCACAAATAAATTCATTCTTGATCGTGTCTATAAAACAGTGATTAGTTCCGGTAATAAATTCCTCTTTATCCAATCTAGACCATTCAAGATATTGCCAGTAGTTACATTTCTCGCATTTAACCATCCAATGCATTTGATCTGACTTCTGGTATATCCTATCAGCTCCCATTTTAGGATAGGATGGATTATCAAAAAACCATTCACCTTTGTAATCACTATTTGCCAAACGCGATGTTAATTGTTGCATTACGAATTGATCAGACCTTGACGCTTCATCATGTATTTTTAAATCAGCTGTAATTGCTACCCCTTTACTTGATTCTTCTTTTTTAGATTCAGCTTCAGGATTATGAGCTCCAATAAAGTATAAATACCTTTTATACTCATCACTTTGAATCTCTTTTAAATAAATCCCACCCTTAACACTTTTTCCAAATACATCATTATTATTAATTATCTGATCTACTTTTGGTGGCACAAACTTTTGTATAAAATTATCAGAAGGTAATGTATATATTATATTTAATTTATATTTCATAGCCATATACATTGCCTTGACTATCATAGTTTCCGACCATCCAACTTGAGCAGATTTATTAACCGCTTGTCTTGGTGAAAAATCTGTGAATGGTTGAATAAGAAACCTATGTTCATTCCATTCAAAAGGCTCACCTTGAGAGTTTTTTAACCCCTGAGTTAACGCCCAGTTTAATATCGTATCGTCAATACCTGTAATCATATGCAATTAAATCTGATAGATTACTATAAGGTGGATATCAAAATTAAGCAAAAGTGTCTACTATTGACAAGAAGAAGTATACATGTCTTATCCTGTAAGGATGCAATACATAATTGAATACTGGTTAATACCAGTTGGACAAGTAAAAATGAGGAGAAAATTTATAAGAAATATTATCTCCGTCTCTTGAAATTCCATAAGAGTGAGTTTGCCCTGAATAATTTCTCTTTAAGTCTAAAAGTATCAGCGTAAAGATTCATTGTGCCTAAATTATATTGTACTACTATTTCGTAAACTGCTTGATTCACAGTAATATTTGATTCTTCATCTATAGTTATTTTAGGAGAGTTCATAATTTTAATAATATTGATATAATTAAATTAACCCCTAGCCATCCACTAGGGGTATTTTTTAGATTTCTCTATTAGCTATTAATTCCTTAACTATAAAGTCCCTTACTGGAGTAATATTTTTTTCCATAAAACTATTTACTTGATAAACAGGCATTTCTCTATGTAATATCTCAGACAAATAAACAAAGGCTTCATAAACATCTAGTATTGTTTTAAAGGCTCTTTTATCTCTAGAATAACCTTGATGAAAATAACTAATTCTTTTTTGAGCTTCCTTAGATAACTCATTATATTCTTCGCTACCTATATACTCCGCAATATTTTTTGTACCATCCATACAAATATATAAAAAATAAAACATCATAATTATTTTATGATTTATTATTAATATATACTATTTTATGTAAATTATCAATCATTTGTTGTAAAAATTAATCAATCTCAGAAGCCTTAATCAATAATTCTCCTATTGCCTTGACTACTTCTGGCCTAGAATTTAGAAATGTAAAGTTTGTATCACCCTCAAGAGTATTGATACTTAATCTTCCATCTTCATCCTTATTAACAATAATTATAATTTCATTCGCATATTCAGGAATACTATTATTAGGAATATCCATCTTTATCTCGTTAATAATCTTAGTTTTTACAGTGATAACTTTGGACTCTTCCTTAACTACTGGCTCTAAAGTACTTCTTACTAGTTCTTCATCATTAGGGAAAATCCAAAATAGGCCATCTTTAATAATTTTTAAGCCACCTCCATCAACCTCAACTTCTACTAAATCACCCTTTTTCAAAGTGTAAATATTTTTCAATAAAATATATTGCATAAACAAAAAAATAAAAAATAATATTTAATTAATGTTCTTCTTTTGAGCTAAATTAAAACCGATATCAACTCCTATCTTTATGCCTTCTTCTTTGGCTTTATTAGTAATTCTATCCAATTCTTTTATAAATTCTGGCTTTTTAGGATTAAATAATTTATTTGCACCTATCTTTTCACTTTCTAGTTCTTCTAATTGTTGGAGTTCACTAATTTTTTTTAAAATAGATCTTTGGAGCTTCTCAGGATTAAAAAAAGAAATTGAAACTAAACCGGGTGGAATCCTTCCAGTACTTTCAAATATATTCATATATTCTCTAATTTTTTTTTCGATTCTCATACAACTATGCCTTCTTGAGGTTTTAAAATATAATCATAATAAAGATTATGAGAACACACACGATAAACTTTTATACTATATTTACTTTCTTTTTTTTCAACTTCTTTTATCTCTTTAGTTAAAGTACTGTGATTTACATATTTAAATTTCTTTGGAAAGTCATCATTAATATATAAAATTAAATAAACCCAATCGTCAAGCTTTTTTATTTTTAGCTTTTCAAATAATTCATAAATATTAATTTTATCTTTCTCAAAATCCATAATTGCTTTAGTGAATTGAATTATTTTTTCATCTTTTGATAGTTGAGGTATTTTCATATTTAGTTAGTTTTATTAAATTTATTGTCCTTCGCTTCTTCATCTAATTTTTTATTAAACTCAGTAATAAATTGATGAGATCCATTATCTGAATAAGGTGTATTAATCTCTTTATCTTTAGTTGTTAAATCTATGCGGTCAACTGCATCAATTCCAAGCAATTTGAGATGCTTTTCCCACATACGCCAGTCATCAACTCCTGCAACCCTCATCTTCTCACTTGCTTCTCTTATGTTTTTTTTCATTGCAACTTGAGCTCTTCTAGTCTTCCTCCATTCGTTTAAAGTTTTATCATCAATACCATACCCTTCATAAATATTTTTCCATGATGTAATGGGAACACCTTCTTCTAGGATTTGAATAAAATCTTCATATTGTTCTTTTTTATATGGCTCAACTTCAATTTGATCAACATCTTTTTTCATATTATTTAGGATTAATTAAATTAGTCTTTGCATTTTCATCAACTTTAGTCAATACATTAAGCTGCTTTCTAGTTTCACTACCAAAATCATTTCTTTCCTTCCAAGGGTTACCATAGTTTTTAACAAACTCAGGATTTGTTTCAATTTTTCTTGTTACATTATTCCATTTAGTAGGCTGTATATAATCTTTGTAGTTCGTATTAAATTCGTCATCTAATTTCTTTACTTCATTAGATCCATATGTTTTATTACCTCTTTTATAATTAAAAGCAAAAGTACCAAACAAATTATTACAGTTATAGCATCTAAATGCGCTATAGTTATTAAGGTATTCACATTGACTACACTTTTGATCTGATTTAGAAAGTATTCCGATCCCTTTTTCTCTTATATCTAAATTTTCTAAAAGTGGATTCATAAAATTAATATTAACTGTTAAGTTGTTCCTTATTAGCTAGTTCTAGTTCTTCATGAGTCATAGGTATCAATACCTCTATTGTTTGTGGTAAATTTGTAGTTATATTCTTTTCGTGTTCTTTATTTGATATTTGTTCAAGTTTACTTTGACTTTCCATTAAAGCTACTATATCTACGAGGTCATTTATAGCTTTCGTATAATCATTAGTTGTTTTTAAAATCTCATTAATAAATAACCAATTAACAAATAATAATAGACAAGATCCAAGAATGATAAGAATTTCCATATATAAAAATTAAAAATAAAATTTAAGTTCTAATGTTAATTTTGTTAATTAATTAATATTAAACTTACTAAAATTGCGAATGTTGTAGCTAAAATAAAAACTACACATATATCAAAAACTTTTTCTTTGAATTTATTCATATTTAATTAATTAATGTATAAACTTAGGGCATGGTCCAGTCCTACATCTTTTTACTCTTTTGGGAAGAAGAAAAATAAACCAGACCATGCCCTAAAATCACAATTATTTAAATGATTCTTTTAGTTTTCTTTTAATTGCTTGCTGAACCTGTTCTATTGCTTCATTTTCTGCAGTAGAGAAAGTTTGTATAATCCTTTCTCTATCACCATACTTCACCTCGTTAAAAGATTTAAAATGGTTATATAATCTTTCCCTTTTAATATCTAATATCGCTTCATCTACTAAACCAGCAATTCCTCTCCATCTAGGTTGGTAATAGTTTTTTATCCATCTATTAATTCTAGTCTTAACTTCGTTATTGACTCTAGGGATTACAAATTTTTCATTTATATAATCATCAAATTTTTTCTTTAAATTCATAAATTGTAAATAATTTTATAAGCTTTAAGATTGTGCTGATCACGATAATTAATTGATCTTTTCATTTTCCCTCTTTCACTCCATCTAATATCACTTATTTTAAAAAAATCAGTGATACCTGTTAACTTAAAAACAATATCTTTATATTCTATATTCTCCCAAACTCTATACCAGCTCCCCTTATCTATAACCATTATTCCAGGGAGTTTATAAGCTATAAACAATTCCTCTATTTCGTATTCTGTGAAAATAATCGTATTTTTTATGATTCTCATAATTAATTTAATTAAAATATTGCTCTATTGGTTTTAACAATTCTTTATCAACTAACTTGTTACCAATTACTTTAAGATCATATAAGTTAATATCATTAACATTTTTTAATCTTTTAGTAACATTAATTCTTGATTGATAAATCTTTGTAAATTCAATAATTTCCAAATACCATCCAAATAGATCAATATCTTTTCTTTCATCTATAAAATAACCATGTTTTAAAATTACAACTTCATAATAATTTCTATCTCTTTGCTTAAGTAAAATATCCTCCTCACAGATAAACGCATCTTTAATGTCTTTATAAGGCGAAACAGCCAATACCTCTAATTCTTTGTCAGAATGACCTAACAAATCTTTTAGACAGTAGAGTTTATTTTCTTTTTTATTTAATATATAACCGATTTTCATAATCTGAAGATTATACTACAATTCATTATTATAAATTTTACAAAAACCTTACGGTTCTTTAACATCTTTACTCTTTATGTCATTAATCAATAACTTCCCAATTTTCAATCATTTTTAAAGTTTTATCTAATTCTTTAGATGTACTATATTTAGTATTGATATTTAACCTTTCTTCGTAATAGTTTATCTCAGCATTTATATCAGGAATTAATTCTTCAAACTCTGCACCATTAATCATTTTTTCTTTAATCCCCTCTATAAATTCTAAAGCTCTGTGCATTAAATATTCTTCGGGACTGAATCCAGAAGGTGTATAACTTAAAAAGTTCTTATTTTGTTTAATTTTTTTCATATTAATATATTAAAATTTTGGATATCTTAAACTAGGCTTTCCAGCTTGGAAATAATCCGAATTATCAGTTAGTGTTTTAATTAAATTTTTTGCTATAGTATATTGTTGTAGTTCTTCTACAGTTGCTTTTTCATTAAAAAGCTTTTCACTAAACCTTAAGGCTCCTTTTTGAATCTTCCAAAAACCAGCAAATCTATCCGCTCCTTCCTTTAATCCTTTTTCAACAAAAGGTGCTAGGATTTTATCTATCCATTCTTCAGCATTTTCAAGCTCTCTTCTTTTTAAATTAATTCTTTTCTTTGATTCCGATAACATTATGGGATCTGAATTTATCTTTAATATCTCACTTGTTAATGGATCTGTAATTTGCTCATCTTCTTTTAACTTTGTATATAATTGGGTCATTTTTATATTGTTAATAATTTATTATCAAAACTTGCTTTAATATTTTTAATTTGATAATCATTTAATTTATTTTTATCTCCCATCACATATTCTTCAAAACTATTTCTTTTTTTTACCAATATTTCTTTATCATTTATTACATTAATTGAATCTAGTATTGCACTATATACTTTTATTGATTCATTCGCAGTTTCTTGACTTACTCTTACAACTGGACTAGTTGAAATTGTCTCATGGGTATCTTTCTCTGGATCTTTTTGTTCATCTGTTGGAATACAAAAAGCTTGTAGCAAAGCATATTTGTGTGCGACTGCCATTGCTTTGTTTGTGTCCTTATCCCCTGAATCCATTCCTTTTCCCATAACATGTGCATCTATAGAACTTAAATCCTCAGCATAAAACCTGTAAGTAAATTCAGCTGTGAATTCAAAAAGAATTGAACCGCTTTTTGAAGTTCTTTCACGCATTACCTTATCTCTTATTTCAACAGGTACAGCTATTACTTTATATTTACCCATTAACTCATTAAGAGCGTTATAAATAGCGTCTATACCTCTATACTGATATCCTTGTTGCAGATTTTTACTATCCTTACCGACCGCTCTAACTTCTGACATTATTAATGCCATTTGAGTTATTATTTGCACTTTCTTATATTCCATATTCTAGACCCCTAACAAATGGATCTTGAGTCATATCAGTATATAATTTAGGTTGTTTAAAACGACCTTCATTATCTAGTACTGAACCTTCTACATTAAAGCTCTCTGCAAATTTTCTTATTACTTCTAGCTCAATTTTTGATCTATAACACTTTTCTTGTATATCCTTAATTTCTTCGGATTGTTTTCTTAATAGTTTAATAAACTTATCTAAAAAACTTTCATCTGATATACTTGACGTAGTCTCTATAGACTGAACTGGGGTAGTTGGGGTTGCAGCCTCTTCTACTCTTTTTTGTTTCTCCTTCTCCATACATTAAATAGATAAAAAATAAAATAGCTAATAAAACTGGTATATTCCAATAACAAAACCCAAAAACTATTGTTAAAATTAGTATTGTTATTTTTAATATTGTACTCATATTTATTTATTAATTAATGTAATAATATATCGTTTTTTGTAGATTGTCAACATATTTTCATAAATAATTACTAAATTCAATGAAATAATCACATATTATTGCATTTATTTATCAAAAGTAATAAAATAGTCAATATGAATGAAATTACTAAAAGCGATATTGATCTAATTAATAAAAAAGTAGGGATCCTGGTTTCTGGCTATCGAAGGTTAAAAGGCTTTAATAAACAAATTGACTTTATAAAAGATCTTCCTTTTGCTATTTCTACTTTTAGTAATAAAGAGCAAGGTAAATCAAGTTTTACTATAGCCGAACTTGTATTAATTTCTAGAAAACTTCAAGTTCCAATAATCGAATTTCTTCCCAAAGATTAAATTGTTAAAGAGCAGTTAAGAAATTAACTTTTATTAATAGCTCAATTCTTCAAATAAGTTATCAAATGCTTCAAAAAACTTTAATGTTTCAATATTTTTAGATCCAAATATTTCCTTTAAAAAATCAAGTACATCTATTGGCTCAAAGCCGTGAGTCTCCCTTATGTGGACAAGCATTTCACCATTAAACATTTCTTTCATAGTAAAAAAAGGGGTTTCAAATTCAGTTTTACAATAAAAACATCTTTTTCTAGATGCAATTTTCGCCCAATCTATTAGTAATTCTTTATTTTTCTCATCTTTCAAAAACTCTAAAAGTTCTTCTTTATTCATAGTTAATTTAATTTAGATTTAAAATGATTTATTAATATTTCCATCTGAGATCTATAAAACAATTCAAAAGTACCTTGCTTTCCCTTCTTTTCCCAAAATCTAAATAAAACAGATCTGAGTACTTGTGCAGGTGATTTTTCATCTTTATCAATAACTACTTCAGGTAAATTCTTAGTATCTGGCATTTCCAAACTTTCAGAAAAAAAGAAATAACCATAAAGATCAAATAATCCCATTAATTCAGCTGCTTGCTCTTTTGTAGTCTCTTGAGTATCAACCTGCACTCTTAGAGATCTATCTCTCATTGTTGTTACTTTAGTTATCGTTGAAGGTATTAATGTTTTCATAATTCTTCTAATATTTCTTTTAAAGTAATTGTCGATATCTTTGCATCAAAATGCCTTAATTTATTAACTCGATCATATCTTCCTGGATATTTAATTTCTAACCACCTTACAGCTTCCACCGGCTCTTTATGCCACCAAAGATGACATCCAGCACATAAACACATTAAATTGTCTTTGTCGAATCTTGTATTTATATAAGTTCTGGAAATAATATGAGCACATTGCAAATTTGTTGCTTTGCTACATTTATTACATTTACCTTCACTTCTAATTTTCAGGCTCATTTTTAAATCTAGTTTTTTTATAATTTTTCTTCTATCTAATTTTTTATTATTTTCCATTTAAATAATTAATCATTATTAAATTATTTGTTTGTTTAAAAGTATCTAAAGCTATTTCATAATCTTTTTTACTTAAAATCATATTATTAACAGAATTTCTATCTATTAACTTTGGTTTATAATCACTTAGTTTTACATCATATCCGTCAAGTAATCTAAGTCTTGCAATGATCAAATTATCATTAATCTCATAGGGTTTATTACCTTCTCTTTTTAAAAGTACAGCCATTTTATTTGCTACCGTCATTGCATATCTAGTTTCTTGGTTTACATATTCTTTACCTTTTTTAGTTGGTAATTCAAAACTATTTTTAGCCCATTCAATATTATCTAAAGAAAATGCAAGGAAGCCTTTCTCAATCATGTACTCAACATTCTGATTTTTAAGATAACCTAAAACAGTTGATGTCTTATCCTTTGCAAAACCTATCTTTTCAAGATATACAACAATTTTTGTTATAAATTCTTTATCCATATTAAATCCCTCCTTCCTCTCTCATTTCCTGCAAAATCTCAGCATTTGACTTTAGTCTTGGCTTTCGTGCAGTAACCGGAAGTGAATAATTATTTCTGGTAATAAGATTTAATTGAGCTTCAGTGCGCCTTAACCAATTCCTTGCAAATGCAACATAGTCTTTTTGTCTCTTACCTTTAGCTGTTAACCAATCTTTCATTTTTTCAATTTCATTTAAAGTTTCAATTTTAGGGAAATTTTTCTCGAATTCATTCAATATCAATGGATCATTTAATATTTTAATATGTGCATTTAAATTTTCAGTTGAGGGTTGAGTATCGTCGTCATGACGGTACTCTCTATTCTTTTCATTCTTATCATTCTTTTCATTCTTGTTAGTCGTTCCTTGTTCGTTCCTTGTTCGTTCCTTGTTCGTTCCTTGTTTTGTTTCTTGGTCGTTTACATCATCTGTATTAATATCAAATATACTTATATCTATTAGCTTTGCAATAGTTCCTTTGGTCGTCCCTTTGAACGTTGCAAAATTGTATCTTTCAAGAAAGTTTTTATCGTTTTTATAAATCGTTTCTGTGGAATTATAGGATTTAAAATCTCCAACTTTAGCCTCCCCTATTTCAAGTTCATCAAAATTGCTATCGTTTGATCTGCGAGCTCTTTGAGCAATAATATACAATAATAAAAAAGCTGTGGGTCTTCTTTTGAGCATCTCGAAAGCATTTCTACTGTTACGTATTGTTTTGATAAAACCAGACATAGCAAACTGTCTAAAAATTAGATCTGTGATACGGAGGCTCAAGACAGTTTGCATGAAGTAAGCCTCCATATAATAGATCTAACAAGTAAATACCTAATTTTTTGCACTTATTAAAATCTAATATGAAGAACTTTGAATTATTGAAGTACTATTAAGAATCTTTCCGAATTAAATGTAACATTAATGAACATTTATTGATGATTATACTCAGTAACTTCTTATTTCAAAAAAGAGTATCACTACTCTTGTCTCTTTACTAGTTTTTTAGTAATTACAAATCTCAATCTATAACTTTTTTAAAGTGTTGTCAATTAAATTTGTAAATTTTCTAAAAGAAAAACCAGCTTTTTACGCTGGTTAATCTTATCTATTTGTATGTATTGGATTTTGAATTATATCAGGGTTAATCTCATTAAGCAATATTTTAAAATTTTGATTTATTTAAAATTTTGTAGTACCTTTGTGTCATTTAAGTTAAACTTGCCATCTTTGTTAGTATCATAATTAGTTATAAGTAGCTTAACTACTATTCCCAGAGATCCAACTAATAATGCTGTAATACTAGTTGCTGTAATGTTATAACCAAGAGACTTAGCTATAGGATTAATTATATTTGCAACTTTTAAGGCCATACCGGAATTTAAAAACCAAACTCCAATAGTAGGTAAGCTTAAAAACCAACCTAATACTACAAAAATATCGTATTTAAGTATAGATTGAAGTGTTTTACTTTTAATATTAACTTGAATCCAATTATTCCATTTAGTAAGTAATCCACTACCCTGTAATGTTTCTTTAATAACTTCGGTTGTTACGTTTGTAATAATACCTGTATCAACATTAAATGAGATTTGATATTGAGATAATTGATTTTGGAGTTCATTTTCTTTGTTAGTTAAATCCATTTTCTGTTTTTGAAGTTCATTTAATTGAGCATTGATTCCGTTAATTTTATTATCATAAGCTGTAACTAGTAGAGCTTGATTACTTGCATCTGTCTGTTTTATTAAATTAATTGCATTTTGATTGTCTAAGTTTTGTTTTGCTATTTGATCTTTTAATACCTGAATTTCGGGGTCAACTACTGTTATTTGAGGTATAGGTTGTGATATAGGTACTTGTTGTTGAGGTGTAGGTGCATTTCTTACCCTAATTTGATCCCCTGCACCCATTCTAGCATTAAGTGATTGCCACGTACCGTCATGGCCTCTTAAACCGGGATTTAAATTTGTTATGGCTTGCCAAGTATCAGGATTATTAGGATTTAAACCTGCTACATCAGCTACATTACTTAATCCCCATCCATTTTGGACAGTTACGAACTCGTTTGTATTCATAATTTTATTATTAGAATTATTACTATTATTGTTAGAATTACCAAGATAAGGAATAGGATTTACATAATTATTGTTAATCTTTAGTCCTAAATGTAGATGATCGCCAAAAGCATGACCAGTATGTCCCACATATCCTATTACATCACCTTCATTTACATTTCTATCCCCACCCTCAAATCTACTAAAATGTACAAAAAACCATAAACCTGTATTACCTTGTAACATAACGTAATTAGCCCCTGCACTATCAACTCTCATATATACATGCCCACTCTCAATTGCATGTACAGGAGTTCCCTCAGGGCTAGGATAATCTTGACCGGGATACATTCTAGAGCTAGGGTCGTTTAGGTGAGCTTGAAAATCTCTTCCAACCGAATAAGTACCATTATTTAAAGGAAATCGCATATTAAATAATTTTATATGTAAAATGTGCAAAAAAATAAAGTACAGCAATAATAATAAGTATAATATTACTGAATCCAATATTTTTAATTATACCTAGGATTGCACCAAAGATAGTGGACTGCTTAATCTCTCTTTTTTCAATAGTGCTAAGTCTTATCGCATGCTCCTTAAGGATAAAATCTTGTTCAATATTCTTAGAATTAGCTATATCAACATCATGTCTTAACGAAAGAGTACTATTATTTATTTTTTCAAGCCTTTCTTTTAAATCAGAATAATGATCTCTTTCAGTTATTTTGATGTCATTCATACTGAGTTTTAAATAACTCACATCATTTTTGATTTCAGATATATCTTTGATCTGTAGAATATCCTGTTCTGTATATTCTTTTGAATTCATATTTTTCTATTTAAAATAAAATCTTAATGGGTTAAAATTATTTATATTTTTGACATAATAATTTAATGGAAACTATAAAAAAGAGAACTATTCTCCAAGATATTAATCATTATGGTCCGATAATTCTTTTTTTTATAGTTTCACCAATATGTCTTTTTGCACTCCTTACCATTATGCCAGAACCCAATCAAACTCATATAAATACCACTAATATCGTACCAACAAAAACAATTCAAACTAAACAAAATAATTGTATTTCAATTGCAAAAATTAATTACAAAGCTTGCATCGATAAATGTATAAGTCATACTTTTGATGGTATATCTACTATTAATGGCCCAAATGGTTCATATACAGTTTATTCTGGACCCAATTATTTATGTGGCAATGATTGTGATGTAGAATATAATAGGCAAACTAATTTATGTAATATTAATAATTAAATTAAATTTATGGACTTTATAATTGCAATGATTCTCTTCTTTTCTGTATGTATCTTTTTCTATATTCTAGATTCAACTTTTGGAAAACCGAAAAAGAAAAAAAATAAGTAAATATTATTTTCCACTTCCATAGTAAGGTGTGTATCTTTGATTTTCTTGAATTAAACCTGCTAATGTTGCTAATTTTTGTTTTGCAACACTTGAATTATCATTAAACGATGGTACGTAATCTTGTTCATATTGTTTTTCTACTTCAGGTGTTATCTTTCCTCCAAATACTGCAGGTAATGCTGATTTAAGTCGATCAAATTGACCTTGCAATGCGACTCTTTGATTGTCATTTCCAAGAGATGCATTTATTTGAGATAAAATTCCGTTACTCGGTCCAAATCTATTGTTTAATTGATCAACGCCACTATAGGCATTATTTACAAGCTCATTTGCTTGTTGGTTTGCTCTATATTCAGGATTACTTGACATCATTCCATTACCTCCTCCACCGAAATATTGAGTATATTTAATTACATCATCTAAAGGAACCCCGGCTTTTAGAAATTGTTGATATAAAGGCGTATTTGATTGTTGACCACCTGAGCCTCCGGAAGTAGATGGACTCCCACCTTGTTGTTGACCACTTCCTATAGTTGACCCATTTCCCCCATTTAGTTGAGTCAAAAGGTTTTGAGCAACGGGCTGCTGACTTTGTTGTGGTTGTTGATTTGGATTCATATTTTTTTGAGTTAAAGTATTACTAACTAATGATGGTAAAATATTACCAGAAGGAATATTATCCACCACATTTGATATTGAATTTTTTAATTCTGGACTGATGCTGTTGGCTACATTACCTGCTGCATCAGCTACACCACCTAAGGAATTACTTAACTTTCCTCCTATATTTCCATTAGTTATTGCTTCGACCCCCTTGCCTAAACCTCTCGCACCTGAAGCTAGAAGCTTTTCGGCATAAGGGCTTTGAATAAATCTATTTGCACCTGAAAATGCCAAAGAACCAGGTAAGCCACCTACTCCACCTGCAGCAAAAGACATAATATCTGATAAGTTTACTGGCCCCCTCGTAGATGCTTTTTGTGATGCTTTCTCTGCAAAGTCTCTTAGATTTGTTGCATCAGATATATTACTATTTAAAGTTCTAAAATCATTAAATCCATTGTCTTTAAGATAATTATCAAGTACGCCATTAGAATCATTATAAAATTGTCTAAGATATGGTACTTGACTAGTGATTGATGGATCAGCTGCTTTACTAGCTCCATAAGCAATTTTTCCATAACTTTGCTTTAATTTATATACATCGGCAGGATCCAGAATTGTTGGATTTGCTGGATCTATTGCGTTTTTTTCAAGATTTGAACCAATACTATCAATGACCTTATTAATTGCCTGAGCTTCTTCATTTGTTGGTGCATTTTGAGCAGCCTGCCTTAAATTATCTAAAGCAGGAGTCATATCTATGGGACCGGTTTTCTGGCCTATCCCTTGTAGTTGATCACCTATCTTAGAACTGTTTTGATCAAGAAAATCTTGTGATGATTTTAAAAGATTTTGATTACTTGATAAATCTAATCCCATATCTTTTGCTGATTGAACAAGATCAGTACCGGGATATCCACCTAATTGTCTTTTGACTGCATTTGACTCTAGACCATCGGCTGTATTATATAGGCTTTGACTAAACCTATTTGTAGAAGGTTGAGTTAAATTTTGGGTTGAAGAATCAAAAGGTTGAGTTGAATTGCTTGCCTGAGTATCAGAGGATGTATTCTGATTAGTTTTATTGTTCAATTGATCCTTGATATCTCTGAATTCAGCATCTTGTACATTTGGTTGTGTTTGGGTAGTAGATTGAGAATCACTTAATGATAGCTTTTGTGGCAATTCCCCTTCTAAGGCACTATTAGTTCCATTGTTAATAGCACTATCTACTGCTCCCTCAGCACCTCTACCTAGTATAGAACCTGCACCGTGTAATACACCACCTGTTAAACCCCCAATAGCTGCACCGCTTGCTATATCATTAAGATTAAATCCATTTCTTAAATCTTGATTAGCATATCCCTGTAAAGCTCCAGCCCCTAAACCCCCTGCAATTGCTCCTCCTAATCCCCCACCAACTGGAAGTGCATAAGCACCAACACTGGCAGCATCTTGAGTTAATTTCCCTAATGGATTTGCTTTTAATTGATTATAATTATCTTGATCTCCTATTAAAGGTTGTTGGTTAGATTGATTTGAATTTGTAAGAAGATTAAGCCCATTTGCTGTATCTTCAGTAATATTATTAAATGGTCTAATAATTCCACTTAATATGTTGTCTAATAAACCGTAATCTTTTGCCATAATATTAATTTAAATTTTAATTAGTTCCTAATATTTGTCTGGCTGGTGAAAATCCTAGCCCTCCTAAAAGATTCAATCCTGTATAACCCAAACTATCAAATGCATTAGTTAAAGGATTGCTGCCAAGTAAATTAGAAGATGCTCTAAATTTATTTGGCATATTTACATCGTTTTGAATAATATTTGCTGCACCTTGTGGGATACTTGAAAAGTTGCTACCTAATCTATTTAGTTGAGCACCAAATGAATTATCAGGTGATGTATCAATACCACTTAAAGCATTATTTGCTGCACCTCTTGCACCAAGAATTGCAGTTGGTATTGATGATCCATCTGGTCTTAAACCTCTATCAGCTAAGGCCTTTGCATATGAGGCCTGCATATCATAGGGTAATCGAGCAAGTGCATATTGAGAAGATCTGTTTAACGCTCCTTCACTTGCTTGTAATTCTCTTTGTGCTGCTGATTGTTCACCCTGGAATGCAGCGCTCTCCTGATTTTGTAAACCTGAAAATTGATTCATATAATTTTTATATCCTAAATCTCTAACACTTTGAAGGCTATTTAATAAATCTTGATGTTGACTGTCACTAAATCCTAAAGCGTCATTAATTGCACCTCTTGCATTGCTAAAACCCTGATTTTCTGCATTAATTGTATTACCAAGTTGTCCTACTTGATTAGTGATTGGTGTCTGTTCTGCCCCTAAAATTCTATTTCTTTGACCTTGGGTAACTAATCCTCCACTATTCATTAATCTATTATTTACATCAGTAGGTAAGCTTTGAAGAATATTTTGTGTATTGCCTAAAGCTTGATAAGATTGATCTAATTGTTTTAACTTATCGTTATAACCATATTGATTTTGTAAATCACCTAACTGTTGATTCCTTTGGCCTGTATAAGAATTAATGGTGTTATCAATTTGATTATTTTGCGCATCTTGCTGACCTTTATAAGAATTAAATAAATTCTGTTGTTGTCCAACTAAATCACTATATTGATGAAGATATCCTGTACTGTCCATATTATTTAGATAAAATTTGATAAATAAATAAACTTACTAATACATAAGTTGGGGTAATCGAAATACCGGTTAAATAAATATTTGTATTATCATAAGTTGGCGAATCCACATTGGCTGTATCAAAATCATTTGTATAAAGTTCTATTAAAGGTATAGTTCCACTTATGTTATGTTTTAATATGACGTTACCAGTGTAATACCATGATGACGGATCAGCTGTTGGTTGAACAACAGTCTGAATAGCAAATGGAGTTATCAACTGTTTAGTTAGTTTATAAAACGAATTACTTATATAACCAGCTTTTGTCCTACTTGCAACTGCATTACTACTTAAAGATTTATACATCGTTGGAGTTTCGCTTAACTGTGCTTCAGATAATTGAGTGCTAACTGTTGTATCAAGCTTTTTTCTCAATATGTCATCATTCGGTAAGTAATAAAAATCGCTGTTAAACATAAAATTTTAGAAAATATAATTGAACCTCACATTTATCACTTCCTAAAGTATTAACCTCAGTAAAAGTAATTTGTTTAGTATCATAGTAAATATTTATTGAGTGAATACTTCCTAAAGTTCCACCCCCATCATTCTTGTAATAAGGTATTGGAAAATATAAATTTTTATCCATATCAAAAACCCTTCCATGTATTTCAAAGTAATTACTATTTAATCCATGTAGTATTTTTAAGTTATTTATATCAGTCGTTTTAACTTTTAAGGATTTAACAATAGGTATTACGGTACTATCAATTAAATTCCCATTATTAACTACTGATATATATGGACTGTTAGCAGCATTTGTGTAAAACATTGGAGTTTTATTAAATGGTTGTTCACTAAATTGTTGCTGATTAGGCAGACGGTAAGAATCCATACTTATCAGTAAATAAATTATAAATTCGTAACTTTCCTATAACTACATCATTTGTATTTGTTGTAACAATATTTATTTTAAAAGTTCCTTTATTACCTATATAATTCTGTATATATGGAGGTGTACTATTATTAGTATTAACTAAAGGTACTGTAAAAAAATTGCTATTATTTACTTTTACAACTCCGGCTACAAATGGTGTATTTGAATAAGAATTTTTATATAAAAATGTTAAAGTTCCGCTCCCCGTTCTTTTTGCACCCACTATTTCTTGTACAATTGGAGTATTACTATCAAAATGAAAGCTAATACCTCTATTTACAAAAGGTGTTGTTGATGATAAAGATTGATAAAAAGGAGGAGTATTATTAACTTGATTATTGTTAATAGATACATCGCTACTATCAATTGATATTTTATTTTTCTTCATTAATATTAAATGTAATTAGTCTGAAATTCAGTCTCTATTTCAAATTCATATCCAATAGAAATTAAATTTGGAGCTGAAGTTCCTATTTGAGTATCAATTTCTACAAGCCACTCTATCTCTAAATATCTAACCCCGTTACTTGGTAAAGGAAAAGTTTTTAATACTTGTCCTATAAAATCTTTAGGATTATTTACAGGATCAACGCTTCCCAAAACGGTAAAACCTGTTATATCTGTGTTTGTATTAGCATTATTGACCCTGTAAGCAATTCTAAATTTTTGATTGGTTTGTATTGGATCGAATCTAATTGATGCTGTTTTAGCAACTTTTTCCCTGTGAGAATCCCCGTTATCTTCTCTTAATGAGTATAGATAAGTAGAAAGCTGTTGTTGAGTTAAATCAATTATGTCAATTCCGTAATTAGTCCCACTATTAGTATCCTTCCAGCAAACATAAAGCTCAGTAGAAGAAATTCCAATAAGAGCACTTATTGTTACATTTTGATTTCTATTTCCTGTGCTAATTACATAATCTTTATTTAAAGTAAGTTGGTAGTCCTTATCTTTTCTTCCATAGCTATAAACTAAAGAATCAAAAATATTTGATGAGCTTCCACCATTACCGAATAAAAGAATTCCTTCCCAGTTATCAACAGCTTTAGGGTTAAATGTAGTTACTACTCCAGTTTTTACAGACTTTATTCTTCTTAACTTCGTTATAGCTCCTGTATAAACTGATAAATTACCTTGAGTACCATGCCAAACAAATAAAGTATTATTACCGTCATTCTTCATTGCATTAACTTGTCCATCAATATCAATGAAAATTGAGTAAAAGGGTGATACACCATCCCAGAAATATATTCTTCCATGCCCATAAGAAGCTAAATTATTACCCTTCCATGTTGAAATAGCTAAATAATCACCAATAGTTTCAAGTGCTCTAACTGTTTCATCAAAAGGAAAAGCAACTGCAATAGGATTGTAAACCTCTGAGTCATCAATAGTAGCAAGATATCTACCATTTCCAATACACAACTTGTTTCCGAACACCTTCATTTGGTGATAATTAATATCAGTATTTAAAACCGAAAAGTGTTCAAAAAATGCACATGTACTTAAATCATTAGCAACTGAAGTTACAACAGTATCTCCGGCACCTGAAGACACTGTAAGATGAAAATGATAATTACCTCCAATTAATAACTTTAAAGGAGATGCAAAATTTGCTCTAAAATACCATCCTCTTCCGGCCTGACCTGTAAGACCAGCCGGAACTATCGTTGTTGAACCGATAAAATTATTATTCGAATCGTGGACAGTAATAGTCCAAGTACCAGCAGTTAAAATACCAACCATTAAAGATATAGCTGATAAAGATGAATAAAGTGGTACAAAACTTTGTCTATTAGTTGAAGATTCTGAAATTACCAAAGGTAAAGTGTAACTTGTGTTTATACTTATTTGACTAGCCAAATCATTTTTTTGATCAACATCTAAATTATTATAATATGATAATTCTGCACCAAATAATGTGGATAAGTCATTTGCTGTAGTGCATTGGATTGTTGCATCTGCAACTGATGACGTTATATGGAAATGATAAGTACTTCCAATATTTAAAGGAATTAACGTACCAAAAGCCAATCTTATAATTCCACCTGTTGGAAGTGAAGCGTTTGTAAATAATTTTGAATAAAGTAAGTTGTTAGAAACATCATGAACCGTAACTGTAATATCTCCAGTTCCCTTAGTTGAAATAATACATGTAATTCCAGTTATATTACTTTTTGTTGGGATAAATGATCTTAAATTTGTAGTGTTCTCAATGATAGTTATGGGAGTTGTGTAGGTACTTGCCAAAGTCCCATTAAATGTCTGGTCATACTCTACACTATAGCTATTTAAATAGGAGTCTGTAAAAGTTGGACTTGCACTAGCTAAGTTTATGGCTTTACCAATTGTTGTACTATTTGCATACCAGAGACTATCGTTAAAAACTTCAAATCCTTGTCCTGTACTATTTGATACTGTTTTAATAACTGAATAACTATTAGATAAATCTTTTTGGTAAATCTTTCCAGTATCTCCATAAAAAAACTTCTTACCTTTATATTCTCTTATGTCTTTAATCTGATCAGTAGGACTATAATCAAGTTTTAATCTAAAAAGAGATGTTGCTCTATCCGCATCAGTCTTGTAATCAATACCAACTCCATTTTGAAATGAGTTAGGGTAGCCAATCTTGCTACCTTCAGCCATACCACCATTAAAATTGTTATATTGTTTTACTTGAGACATGTTTTAAAAACCAACTAAACTTTGAGGAAAATTATTAATATTTCCCGGATAAATATCATTCGGTGCACTATATATTTGAGTTGATGCCTCACCACTACTATCGTACATAATGTCTTTTAGCTCTTGATACATCGTGTAGTATTCTCTCCTTAAAGATTCATTTTCTTTCTTTAAGTAATAATCACTCACAGCTCTATACCAAAGTATGTTTTGAAAGTCCTCATAGATTAATGTTGAATCACCCATCCTGTAAGTCAATCCTGAAGCTGTAACATCTTGATATTGTTGAACTAAAGTTAATGCTGTATCCGATTGAACTGATGCTATCTCGTATGGTACGTTTGCACCGTTACTACCATTAATTAAAATATAAGTGCCAACATGAGCTTTAGCAGTAGTTAACCATGTTGTCCCACTTCCAATTATTGTTGTAGATCCAGCAGTTACTGATATAGTTCCTATTGAATAATCTACTACCGACATGTCAAGTGGTCTTTTAAGATAAAGCATACCGAGTGTGTTTCCGGATGTTGCAGGTGTTGGATATAGATATATTTGATTACCTCTTATAGTGAAATAAGTAGCCCAGTCTGACCTTAATGTCTGAGTATTTATATTTATTTTGTCAAAAAATTTTTCATTTGCTACCTCATCTATTCCATAAGTAATACTACTATTGCTTAAGCTAACAGTTACACTAACAATTTTTCTAGATAACCTAGGTAAGTCGTAAACTTGTTGTCCTGCAACTGTTGTTACTGTATACAACTTTTCAGCCCACCAATAATCTTTAGCGGCACAGATTTCTTTTTGAAGATCATTCATTCTTCTAGTACCCCTAGCAATATTTTCGGCGGTTCCATCTTTTGTAGTATCAGTATATTCGAGTAAAAAATCCGATAAGGTTTTCATTTACTAAATAAATAATTAATTAATAAGAGTTGTTATCCCCTGTTTTTGAATGATCATCTTCACTAGAATCATCACTTCCCCCATCAAATGCATCTTCATTCTTAAGAATTAAGTCAAGAATTCTCTTAGGATCGTTTATCACCTCATCACCTATTATTAAATAAAGGTCATTGTTTTTTACAGCATCCATTATTTTTGATGACTCATCGTCCATTTTTTTGCTATCATCCATTTGATTACTATCTGAATCATCTGTATTTTCCTGATCTTTATTATCTTGATCATCATTCATTGATTTATCACCTGACTTATCATCTGTTAATCCATTCAACATTGATGTAATAGAATTTTTAGCATCGTCGAAAGATCCAGTCATTGACGGTCTTCCCATTTTAGTTATTAGATCGTCAATTTCTGTGCCATCCATTGGTTTGTCGCTTTTAAGCTTCATAGCAATTAATTCGTGTTTTTTCATAGAAAGTTAATAAAATAAATATTTAAAGATTTTATAAATTAAATACAAAACAAAGGGTATGGAAATAATTATTCCTAATAGTTCAATATTTGCCTCATTGAATTTATTTATCAGTACTAATGTTGTCCCTCCGTTCTTGTATGCAGTTAAAAAAATCCATACCATTACAATGTAACAACTTATTAAAGGTGCTAAACCTAATCCAACTAAAAAAGTTTTAAAAAATTTTTTCATTAACCTACTCCTAATAAAGGTAAATTATGATAAGTCGTTGCACCTCCTCCTGTTGTATAGTTAATTGTTAGCAAAGGCCTATTCGATACCGTCGCATCTTCTTTACTATAAAAATCATGAGCTCCATTACTACCATCACCTGATGTTATTTGACCTAATACTCCAAAATTGTTTCCACTTGTTATCCAAGATTGCACTATAGTTGCTAAATCCCATGTATAAACTAAGCCAATAGTATTGGTTGTTATTGGAGTAGCAACGGATCCCGTTGTCGAAATATCAGTAGCTGTATTAACTCCTCCTGGAGTTCCCCAAGATATTCCAGTATTAGAGAAATATGTGTAATTAACGTCTCCAGCTGCTGATGCAGTACCATCTACTCCAGTTCCTGACCCTTCTTGCCATAAGCCTCTAACAATTCTATAAAAAGTAATGGTCTTCATATTGAATCCATCTCTATTACCTTGATATGTTAAAGATAACGGAGCTGAAGATACCGTCTCACTTCCAGTAAATCCAGCTCCAGATAAATCAAAATAAAGTAATCCATTTGAAGGGTTCGTACCTCCTGTATATTCTCCCATCTCAACAAAGCCGTTAGCACCTCTATTAAATGTTGGATTAAAACCACATATATGTGTGTCCCTTGCTCCAGCATAACTACTAGCACCTTGTTGAAATGTCTTAGTTGCCATTTAATAAACTTTTAACTATTAAATATTTTTCTCATAAGTTGCAGAAATTCTTATATCTGTAACAGACGCTGAACATTGTGCTGTCCAATTTGTATTTACTGTTGTTTGTTTATAAAACAAAGTTGAAAATCCTCTTATATCTCCAGCTGGCACAGAAATTGAAAATCTAACAGAGCCAGCTGTTGTATCTCTAAAATCAACTCTACATGCTGTTGCTGATGTATTATTTACTGTAATTCCTGTAATATCACAAAATGTTGATGCAATAGCGGGGATTAAAGTTGTTTCTACAACACTTGCAGTCAAAGTAAGAGGAGCATCTGATTTAAGATCTCTAACAGTTCCAGTTACAACAATTTGTCTTCCAACTTTATCAAAAATTGCATTAGTTCTTTGTCCGTCAGTTACGGCTGTGGGTAATGTTAATCTACCAACTCCTCCAATTTTCAAAGGATTTCCAGCATCAGTAGCTGCTGCTGCTGTATCTCCACCAAAACCTAATGATCCTGCAATACTTGTAACGGCTGTAGTTCCGTTAATTTTGGTAATATCAGCTGCCACTAGGTCAGTAGTTCCATGAGTTGTCTGATCAGTTGTTACTTTACCAACTATCGCAGTACCTGCTGGTAATGCTGCTGCTAAAGCTACATTTGCAGCTCCCGCCACTAAAGTACCTTTTAATCTATCAAAAGTTGAACCACCGTTTAATAATCCAACATTTTCAATAACTAAATTCTGTCCTGAATTTGCATCAGCTGTGGCAGCAATTTCTACAAAGTATTTTTTAGACAAGGGATCATAAATAATCTCCTCCTCCATTCCTAAGCCTGATGGTAAAAACCCATTGAGTTGAGGACCTAAAGGTGCATGTTGAGACCAGTTAACTGTTGAATTTAGAGCATGACTAAATTGTGTTGCTATTTGTAAAGATACTGTTGTAGATCCTGGTGTATATCCTGTAGTCACGTAATTTGTTTCTGATGTTCCCGCTAAATCTAATATTATTTGTGCACCTGGTTGCAGTGTTGTAGGTACAACATTTAATGTTAGAGTTGTTGAGTTTGCAGCTAAAGGATTATTAGAAATAGTTCCAGCTCCTAAGCCTCCAGCTTGGACATTTCTTGCTCTATCAAAATTTGCACTGGAAAGTACATTACCATTAGCTAATGGTTGGCCATTATATTCATATTCAGCAGCTACTGCGGTTCCTTTTCCAGATGCCCCATCTAATTCTCCTAATGCAGATCTATCATATTCAAATAATGTAGTATTGTTATTGTATAAATATGTTGCACTTGGACTTACCCCTATTCCAGTAGAATTATCTCCAGTACCCAAAGAGTCTCTAGCTTGGTTATAATGAAACCATTTAACAGTCTGACCACTTGCATGATTATTTTTTAGTATTGCTGTGAACTGAGTTCCTGAAACAATTGTAAGAACTTCTGCGTATTCAACATTATCTTGAGTAATTATCATATCTCCTACTAGAAGATTTGTTGTCGAAGTTAAAGTTATAGTTTGGGATACTCCATTTCCAGTTACCGTCCCATTAAATGTAGTTGAAAAAGGTGCAGTAGCAAGTTGTTGAGTTCCTGTAGCAATTCCAACAGCTGGGACACCATCAAAACCGGTACTTCTTTGCCTATCAAGATTTCCACTTGGATTTAGAGTTAATGTTTGCCCTCCTGTTAAAAGTCCGTATTGACTTGATGCAGGTATTTGATTATCAGAGTTATGAAATGCTGCTACGTATGCAGCTCTCATATTAGTTCCATCAGAAAAGCCAACTGCAGTACCTGTAGCAGGAAAAGCACTTCCATATGTTGAAGAAGTACCACCAGCCCCTCCTCCAGCTGCAACATTAACCTTCAAAAAGCCTGAAGAATCTAAATTGCCGGGAACCATGTTAAC
>LDNN01000005.1_pt8 | contig 28600 bp, 38 predicted proteins | sample 350691 | NCBI WGS metagenome assembly LDNN01 (sample SAMN03646984, study PRJNA283341) | glacier metagenome | biome: Icesheet; feature: ENVO:00000133; material: cryoconite; isolation source: sample CY1 0.2 micron filtrate containing viruses sediment from cryoconite holes ...
CCCACCACTTCATCCAGATTGGCAAACATTATGACTCAACCAGCGATCAAGTGGACCGACCCGCGCGGCCGTATTCCCGGCGACATTCTGATCGTCGCGTTCCCCGAGTCGGATCACCGGTTCCGCCGCGACGACGAAGTTACCGTGCTGCAAGTCGCCCCACTGCCCGGGTTCCCCACCCTCGCCAACTACGAAGTGATCAGACACCCGAAACGTTCGGGCTCGACCGGGCACTGGATCAGCTCGGATTACTTTCAGACCAACTAGCGCTCGTCCCCGCCGCTACGCGGGAGCCGTCCCTCAACGGGTCGCCTCGGCAAACCAACTAGCGGGACTGACCCTCCCGGCCGTCAACCGAAACGGGTCACCCACCCCACCCAACCGAAGGGCTCCACCTCATGACCTCGCACCTCCTCGGCCTCAAAGCCGAACAGTTCAAACGCCTCGAACTCGTCGAACTCGACTTCACCGGACAGACCGGCACCTACGCTGTGATGGGAGCGAATGAAGCAGGCAAATCATCGCTGCTCGACGCGCTCGAATCGGTGCTCGCCGGACGTAAAGCGACCAAGTTTGAGCAGCCCATCCACGACGACGGGGCGGAGGCGCGCATCGTCGCCACCTTCGACGACATCATCGTTACCCGTACGTTCAAGAAAGACAAGCCGCCGACGATCACCGTCACCGGGACGGACGGACGCCGGTTCGCGAACACGGAGGAGATTATCAAAGCCCTGTACGCGCACGTCGCCCTCGACCCGCTGGCGTTCTCCCGTCTGAAAGACGACGAGCAGGTCGCGACTCTCCTGCCGTTGATCGGATACGACCCAGCGAAAGACGACGCGGCTATGTTCTCGGCCAGGGCGGAGCGCACAGCCGTAGGACGGGACAGGGACGCCGCGAAAGCGCGCCGGGATGGAATTACCCTGCCGTTGCTTACGCAGCCGCTCCCGGCCGCCCTCGTGTCGATCGCAGCCCTTTCTGACGAGTTGGACGTTGCGCTTGGGAAGAACAGCGAGCATGAACGTCTGCTGGCAGCAGTGATCCGTCAAGACGACAGAGTGCGCGCATGGGAAGAGCAAGTTGTGGCACTTGAGCTTGAACTTGAAAAGTGCCGCCTTGCGGTTGCCGTTCAAGTTGCAGAGCACGTGCGGCTGAGCGATCTTGCCGGACTCAGTCAGGCAGTTGACGTTGAACCGATCCGCACGGCAATCTTGAACGCGGAGACCACCAACAGCAACATCTCCCAGCGGGACGAGCATGCGCGCCTCGACGTCGCCTACAACACGGAAGTTGCCGAGTACATCTCCCTCACCGCGCAGATTGACAAGATTGCGGAGCGAAAGAAAACCGCGCTCGCCGCAGCGAAAATGCCCGTCCCGAAGCTCACCATAGACCCTGACACGAACCTGCTGCTGCTCGCCGGCAGCCCGTTCTCGCAATCCTCGACCGGTGTGAAGATCAGGACCGGCGTCGCTATCGCGATGGCCCTCAACCCAGACCTGCGGCTGATCATCATCCGTGACGCTTCGCTGCTCGACGCAGGGAATCGGAAGATCATCGACGACATCGCGAAGGCGAACAACTTTCTGGTGCTGATGGAGTTGGCGGACGAGAACGCTCCCGTCGGTGTTGTCATCGAGCAGGGCACCGTGCGGGAGGTGCGCTGATGGCCAAGATGGGCAAAGTCACAGTCGAAGTCGAATTGCAGATGAGGTTCGGCGGACACCGGGCGTTACTGATTGATCTGGACACCGGAGACTGGCTCATCCCGACCACGCTCGAACCGGGCGACGGCGCGCGGCTCGCCGCGTCGGTGCTCCCCGGCTGGCCTGCCGAACTGATCGCTGCGGCGTACAGCAAATGGATAGACGACGATCCGGCACCGTCCGAGCCCATAGAAGCAGACGAATACGGATTGATGCCTGACGGTTTAGCGGCTCTGCTTGCCACCGCGCAAGTCACAAAAACAGAGTGGTATACCCTCCGAGATATTTGGGGTCGAGACTGGACAGCGATAACTAATGAAGTACTCAGCAGGATCGACACGGCTGGAAAGTATCAGGAACGCTAAGCCTTTGTTAAACGCCGAAAGCACCCCTGCCCGAAGGCAGGGGTGCTTTTGCGCAGTGCAGGTCAGGCAGCAGTGGGCGGTTGTGCGGGTGGCGGTGTCGATGGCGGAACAAGCGCGACAGGTGACGGCGAGCTGGCAGGCGACGACGGACTGTAAAACGTTGTTGAGCCAGAAAGCGCGTCAGTCGTCACCGCGGCTTTCGCGCTGATACCCGCGAACCCGTACACAGCATTTGAGGGTGACGCGTTCGGAATCACGCCGACGCCGAGAGCGCCAGCCGCAGCAAGAATGATTGTGATGATCGCGCCAGCGTTGATTGTTGCCCCCGGTATGAGGAACGTGTTCAATGCGGCCAGCGCAGCGCCGGCGGCCGCGACACCCACTTTGAGGATCGACTGAAACTTCGCATCCGGGAGCAGGTTGGTCCAGTAGACGCCGATCGACGTCGCGAGGAGGATCGCCAGGTTGACATACTCAGTCGGGGTGAGGTTCCCCGACTTGAGGTACACGACGACCGCGGCGAGCACGACGATGACGATGTGAAGCAACGCTTTCGCGTACTCGTCGATCGTATGCTCGACCGGGACCGGTGGGGGGGTGCGGAGCGGACTGATGGACATGGAATTTTCTCCTTATTCGATGTAGCGATTCTTGCACTAGCGGGGTTACTCTGGCCAGCCGTGCGACTTCCAGATCGGAATGAACATGCCGGGGAACACTGCTGACGAGATGATTCCGGCGAACAGGTGAATGTCCGCGGCGTTGTACGCGGCGTCGCACAGCTGAGCGCACTCATAGCGGCGATCTGAGTTCAGGTATTGCTGAATCCACAGCGGCGTTTGAATGCCGCTGACGAGCGCGATTGCGATCGCTGCGTCCGCGAACCAGCCGTACGGCTTTCCCAGCTTCGAGTTGCCGAACGCGACAATGATGTCGCGCTCCGCCGACGTCAGATCGAACGCGGACCAGTACGCATCGGGGAAGTCGCTGATGTACCGCAGCCGAGCGCCGCCCGTTTCGCACGACACGCATTGTGTTGCAGAGATGGCGAGCACCGCATGATGCACCGGCGAGTTCGTTACCCAGTCGATGATGTGCTCGACCAGTGTGTGAGGGTGCGGGACGATTCCGATTTGCGCTGTCAGGTCAGGCATTAGCAGCCTTCGCAGCCATGTCTTTTAACGCCTTCGTGTGGGACAGGTCGAGGACGTGACGAGCCTCCGCGCAAGCCACCGCGTTGTAGGTGACGGTCAGTTCGTTGTCTTGCTTTTGCTCCCCGTTCAGGGACAGGTTGGTGGAGCCGGTGAGCAGCCACACACCGTTGATGATCCGCATTTTTCGGTGAATAATCTCACCCTTCTCGGACCGACCAATCGCGATCGAGTTGCCCGGCGCGTCGTGCAGCAACGCCGCCAAAACCTCATGCTCAGTTTTTCCCCCGTACTGGGTCGAGTCGAGGGTCAGCTGCGCGTAGATGTTCGGGTCCTTCAAGAATCCGTCGACCTTCGCCGCCACCTCAACGTCGGTGAAACCGAAGTCGCTGCTCACATAACTGGTCCGCACCTCGTTGAGCAGTCGCATGATGACCGGGTGCGCGTCATCCCACGGCGAGTAAAAACGTCGCGTGTCGGACTGATAGTTCTGATCAAGTCCGAAGGTCTTGAACTTATCCAAGTCTCCGATACGAAGCGGCGCAACTACGGTCATGATTTCCCCCTACGGTATTGGTACGAGAGGTGCCAGAGCAGGCACCACAATGCAGTTGTATTTCGGCTCTTTCGGATCAAAAGGAATGTCCCGAATGCACTGTTTGAGCACGCCCGCTAGCGTGACGTAAGTCCAAGACAGAATCGGCACACCGTCGACTCCGGTCTGACCGATGCCGCCAGGCGCACCATCCGCACCAGCCGGTCCACGCACGCCGGTAGCGCCTGTCGCACCGATGGCGCCAGCAGCTCCATCGGCTCCCGGTTGCCCGTTCGCGCCAGCCGTCCCAGTCGTCCCAGTCGCGCCAGTCGAACCAATATCTCCGGTGTCGCCAGTAGCGCCGCGCGGACCATTTGCGCCGATCGCCCCAGTGGGGCCAGTCGCGCCAGTCTTTGTAAGCTGAGCGGCCGACGGACCGGTAGGTGTGATGCCGTTCTGTATCAACTGGTGTTGCTGTTTTGCATACAAGCCGAGCAGCGACTCGTACTCGTGATTCTGGATAACGAACGCCGCCATAATGACGACGACAACTAGAATGCCGCCGATCACCGTGAGCAGTTTTGTTAGGTCGGGTCGTTTCATTTGTGGGTCACTGCTCCAATAATTGTTTGCCCTATCGGGTTCCCAAACAGGTTGACAACCGCCACTAGAACGCCTGCGGTGACAGTGAGCCAAAACTGCTTGCGCGCCTTTTCAATGCTCTGACGGTTCGTTTCGACTCGCGCTTCGCTCGTGTCAATACGAGCATGAAGTGCAACGATCGCGGCGGCTCGGGAGGCTTCCTCCGTCGCATGCAGTCTCATCAGCTCAGCGAACTTCTCCGCGATGTTCTGCTGATTGACGTTGTAAATTGCGACCGGCACAGTGCTTGCGGTGTTCGCGATAATTTGCTGCTCGATGCGAGCTAACCGCCAATTAACTAACGCATACCCGGCGCCCGACGGTTTCGGTTCCTCTTGCTCAGCCACACTTTCCCCCTCCATCGAAACAACAAACCGCTTGCCACCGACCTACAGTTTCGATTTCAGGGCAGCGAGCACAGCTGCGGCTTCCTGCGAAGGAAGAGCTGCGATCGCCGCAACAATGCCGGCCAGAGTTGTCGACTCGGCTGCGACCGCATTGATCACGGAAGAGACGTCCACAGTCGCGACGACCGGGTTCGCGGCGAATGCCGCTTTCACAGCAGAGGAAAGCGCCGCCGGGTCGATTGATGCGACAGGCGTCGCAGCTATCCCCAACTGTGCTCGGCGATTCGCGACGGCGCCGATCTGGTCCTGATACTGCTGGTTCGTGAGTTGCACATACGGACCCCAGATGAGTTCATCCTCAACCCAGCCGGCCTGCGTCTCGGGGCTGACCGTCAACTCACCAATCAGACTGATCGCGCCGTCTGCGCTACGAATTGCTTGCATGTCTTTCACCTTTTTTCTGCTAATCGATTGAATAGGGGTCAGGGTTTCTGATTCCCACGAAGCGGAGATTTGATTGGTGTCAACGTTGCCGACAATCCCAGGGCATCCGCGCGCCGAGGTAAACTGCCACAGCGCGTACTCACGCCACGGGCCAGTGCTTGGGCCGCTGTGAGCGTTACCGTCGTTCGGCCCGTACTGCGCCACCCACAAGCGAACTCCGAGCGCAACAATGGCATCCCAACCTTCGCTCGTAATTGACGAGGACATGTAGATGAGCACGCTTTTCGCCGGGACTCCGTGCGCAAGAATTCGCTGAGCCCAAGCCAGCACTTGTGACGGGTTCCAGTGTCGTTCGTTGAAGTTGTTTTCAACGTCGAGCGCGACAGTGTCGCCGAACTTCCAGTCAACGATCGACATCTGAAAGTCCGCTGCGCTCACAGGATCGACAGGACCGTTGAAGAAATAACTCCCCACCGCCAGCCCTACCCGACGGGCGTTCCCACGGTTGATCGCGTAGACCGAATCTTGATAGATTCGGCCACCCTCACCGCCACCGCACTTCATGATGACGCGCGACACTCCCGAGTTGCGCACCTGTGCAAAGTCCGGGAAATGCTGCCAGTAGCTTGTGTCGATCGCGGTCATCAGATCCCCATTTTTCTGATTCGGAACGAGCCGTCCATCGGATTTGCCCCTAGAACAACCGAGCCAGTGACACCGGCCATATAGCCGATGAGATACAGAGTGTCAGTGGAATTGATGAACACACCAGGGTTGCGTGCTTTCAGATATAAAGCAGACGCTGAGTTATTTGCACCGTCGCATCGAGCAAGCGTGTTTGCGGTCGCGTCGAGCGTGTTTTGGTTTTTCGCGACACCGATAACTGATGCGCCGCCAGAACCGGAAATATTCGCGGACACGTTCATTTCGATTTCGTAAATCCCTGACACCTTGACGGACAACTGTGATCCCACAGGGTTCCAAACGAACAGTTCGTTTTGGAACACTGACGTTGCTGAATTCAGCGGAGAAGAGGCTGTTGGCGCGTTGAAAAATGGAATAGTTGCGCCGCCGCCGCCGAGCACGTAGTTCGTCGAGTTCGCTGTCATCGTGTACGAGCTAAGGCGAGTGAGTTCCATATAACGATCTGTGACCGGTGCCCAACCGGAAGACCCGTAACGGAGCAGACCAATCGCCGGGTCATCCACATATTGCCCGAGGAACGGGGCAGGCGGATAGAACTGATAGGTCGAAGCGACCGCTATCGCGCCTCGGATTGAAGCAGGGTAACCGTACGCGCTGATATTTGCTGAGACGATAGCCGTCGAGTTTGCAGCTACAACAAGCAAACTGACAGCGATTGCGTTGAGCGGAAGTGCCGGGGTCACGGGGGATACAGCTGGCGTGCCAGTAGCAATCAATGCGACAGCCTGATTCAATGCTCCAGAATAGAAAGCATCTCGGGTCGCAAGATACACGAGGTCGTAACGCGGGTTCACTGGGTCTGAAGCCGCAACAGTCAGCGTTGTTGCTGCATCATTCAAAACGTCGTACATCGCCTGCGTGGTGAAGTTCAATCCACCCGGAGCGGAGACCGCGTTGCCAGGCACCTTGGCTCGACCAGGTCCAAGCACGACCGACATATTGGGAGTGCCCTGCTGGGTGACAATCATTTCACCGGCCGTCAGAACTCCTCCGTTATGAAACGCTGCGGACGCGGACTGACGGAACAATGCTGCTGAATGTGACCCGTTTTGCAGGGCGTAGGGCACCGTTTGAATGGCCAAAATAATCTCCTCTAAAATAATCATTCGCAGGGGTAGCTTTATATCTAATGTAGATATATGGTTTGGGCTATGAACATCAAAAGTTGGATCGCTACCGGAGCCGTAGCCGTTGTCGTTGTCGGCGCTTCCATTACTGGCGCGACAGTACACAACGCGCAAGTGCAAGCCGACGCTCAGGCTAAGCACGTCCTCGTGATGAAAGCTGCCGCAGTCGCAGACCAGCTCGCAGCGGATGCTGCTGCGGCTCAGGCTGTTATTGATGTGGCCGCAGCGCAGAAGATTCTTGATGACGCTGCTGCCGCTCAGGCCGCGGCAGACGCTCTGGCCGCACAGCAAGCCGCCGACGCCGCAGCGGCCGCAGCCGCAGCTCAGGCCGCAGCAACCGCAGCAGCTAACGCCGCGGCCGCGCAGACCGTAACCGCAGCGCCAGCGCAACGAGCCACCATCACCGCACCGGCCGCACCGGCCGCACCGGCCGCGCCCGCCCCAATCAAGTGCCCTGCCGGGTCGAGCGCGAACTCAGGCGATGCCGGAAACGACACGTCTTGCTTCCCGAACATCTGCTTCCATATTGTGTTGCCTGATGCTACTCACCCGGAGTGCGTGACCGCGTTCAAACCGTAGGCGGCTCCAACTTGATTAGCCTCGCATTTAAGGTCTGAATCGTAGCGATCATTACCGGAATCATTTCCGACCAGTTGATGCCTTGCGGTTTTCCCGTCGGGTCGACAAAGGTAGCTCCAACTAGAGCGGTGCCGACGACATACTCGACGATGGCACCCAGTTCGACGGGTGCTGCGGCGCCGAGAGCGTCGACAGCGTTTATCCTGCGGAAGTCAACCAACGCTAACCTCAGCAACGCATCAATTTTCGGGGCACTGTCGGCCGGCGCGAAGTCCTGTTTCACTTCAACTGACGAGGTCGATATGCCGAGGGTGCCGTCACCGTTGATCCACGCGCCAGCGTAACCAGACACCATATTAAAAGCGCGCGATCCGGGGGAGATTACGACGCCGGTTGACGTTGTGCTCCCGGCGATGGCAGCTGACCCGGAAGCGGCAATATTGCCTGCTGTGATAGGTCCCCCGCCGACGTTCAGCGAGGCGCCAGTCAATGCCCCGGAACCGGCGCTGACCCCAGAACCGGTGATAAGTCCGCCTGCTGTGATCGTTGTCGCTGCGCTGATTGACCCGGCCGAGCTGAGCCCGCCGGAGGCGACGTTCAGAAGCCCGGTACCGGTGATAGTGATGCTGCCGCCACCAGTGACGTTGATACCGCCGGTGCCGTTCACTGTGAGGCCGTTCAGTCCGATCGAAGCGTTCTGCAACACATCGCGTGTCGACAGGGCACGAATGTCCTCCTCTATTTTGTTGAGGCGTATTCCCAGATCGTGGTCCGGGCCGAAGTTCTGAATACCCATTCACGGCTCCTTAGTACGTTGGCGGCGCGTTGAATGTCAGCTCGACTGTAGCGACGCCCGCATCAGGCACGGTCACGCTTTGCTGGACGATGCGCCAGTATTCGTCTTTGCCGTTGGGGAACCGTTCATTGCCAGGGGTTCTCAGTCGTGCGTCGTCGCCGAGCGTCCAAGTGCCAAGGTTGCCGTTGGTGACCATTTTCAACTTCGGTGTGGCGATCGGTTTGCCGTACGTTTGCGCCGCGCCGTTTGCCGCAGCGCCGATCTGCTGCTGAGACTGAGCAGATTGGAATGACAGCACCTTATCGAGACGCGGCGCCTGCCCAAGCCCGCCGACTGGTATGCCGGGAGCTTGAACGATCGCGGTCGGCATGGCTGCGCCCGACCCTGAACCTGTAGCGATGATTGTGTTGCCGGATGCTATCGCGTCGGTAGGCCAGCTGTAGCCAGCTATCGAGTCGAGGTCGAAGATCAGTCCAGTGTTGCCTGCTGAGCGGCCGGCGCGCGGAGACGAAATGACAAACGTCGTTTGCGGGGAACCACTGACCCATTGGCTGAACTGAGTAATATCGAGCCCGCCATATCCAGGTACGGATATGGCAAGCATGTCCGCGATCAAACGCCCGACTGTTGTGTACTGCGTCAGCGGGTATCCGGGAATCATGACCGGTAGGCCAGATGATGCGCCGATGACGCTCACCCCAATGGAAGCGCCAGGCCCGCACAGTACCGTTGATTGGGCGTCGTTGATAGCTTTGGCGATCAGCGCGGCCGGGTCAATGCCGGAGGGGTATTCAAGTTTCGTGTAGGAGGCGGCGATGACTCGCTGATCGAAATGACCAAGAAACTCTCTACCTCCGCACGGCAACATTCCTGTCTCGCTGCTGTAGTTGCCGGTGAGGATTTCACCGCCCCAGTTGATTTGCCCATTCCTGTCGATATACACCCCGAACGGTGACCCGTCATAGGACATAATCGGGCTGACAATTTTCGCCACTCCGGGGGCTCGTAAGTTCAGATCGAACGAGCAGGCTCCGGCGTCGCCGAGGCGATTGTCGTAGCTCAGGTTATTGACCGGCAGTTCGGTGAGCAACGTGTTTGTGTTCAAGTCGTACGCGAACACTCTGAATGTCTCACTCACATGAATCCCCAGGCGTCCTGATAGGCGATCGAGAAAGTGCCAGCGACGACAGCGCTGTCCGCGGAGCTAAGCCCGATAGACCAAGTGCCGACCGGAATGCCGAACCAGGAAGAGCCGTTGATCACGGTATTGAATCGGTAAGCCGTTCCATTGAGGGTGACCAGTCGAGCGCCCATGTCGATGACCAGGCTGTCGCCAGCGCTGAGGGTCAGGTTCAGTCCAAAGAATTGCCCGGTGCTGGTGAACGTGACGGTCGGGTTGGTGATCGGGCCGAGGACCGTGAACACGGGCGGGGTGATGTAGTTGCCGGCGTTGGTGACGACGAACGAGCCGCCGGTGGACGCCCCGAATGTGACCGGAAATGTGACCGGAAACATGAGTCCCGCGGTCGGTGACGGCAACCCAGTAGGGCCAGCTGTTTTCACTGTTGACCCGTAAATAAGCGGGTCGGCGGCAGTCATTTCGATCGGGATCGTTGAGTTGAAGTATTGGAACGCATCATCAATATCGATCGCGCCGTTCGTGCACCGACAGTTGATGATGCGCGACGTCGCCCAGCCGGGGAGCAGAAACTCTAGCGGCAACTGAAACGTTGGATCAGAGATGGGTTGAAACGCGGCAGTGATCGAGGCGAGCACAGTCTCGAACGCGACTGTCGGGTTGAACGCGAGCAGGTCAATGGTGAACACACGCTCGTTGAGATAGTTGAGGCCAGCGTTGGCGCCGTCCTGACGACCTTTAGAAAGATCGCCAGAGCGTTGCCCCGGATGCGCGCGCAGTCCCTTGATGTTCCGCAGCTGCACGTTGGTCCCAACTCCGAACCCGAGCCCGTTATATGACCCTGACCAGTTGGTTGTGACCGTCATCGTTTCATCCTTGTCGTCGTATCAGCCAGCCGATGTCGTGCGTAATACGGGTCGAGTCAGCGTTGGTGTTGAAGTTGTTCGTCATGTGAATCACACGCTGCTCGGTTGAGCCAGAAGTACCGCCGAAGCCGCCCGTCTGCGCTCCGACCGCTGCTACTGCTCGCGGGCCGATCCGCGCCTGACCGTTGAGCATGTCGTTCGACAGGATCACCTCCCCGCCATGAATCACAGCGGCCATCGGTTGCCCAGTCGCTCCCGGCACCCTATCGGTACCAATATCGAAGTGTGGCATGTGCGGAATTCTTGGCACGTTGATACCGACCGCAGCGCCTGCGGCCGTCAAAGTGTTGATGCCGTCGATCGCCCCGTTGATGATCCCGACGACGCCGTTCATCACATCGCGGATGAACGACTGGACGCCGGAGAACGCACCGCGTACGACGTCGCCGAGACCGGACCATATATTGTGCCAGGCGGTCCCTATCGCACCGCCGATGGTAGTGAAAAAGTCGTGAACGCCTTGAAAAATGCCTCTCACGATGTTGAGGTCAGCTTGGAAGATGGCTTTCGCAAAGTTGCCGATTCCGGTGAAGAATCCTTTCCACCATCCGACGATTGCGTCACCGACTGAGACTAAGAATTTCGCCAGACCTATCCAGATGTTCTTGACAAATTTGACGACCATGTCCCAGTTGGCGATGAGCCAGATCACCGCGGCGACGACCAGCGCGATGACCGCGATGATGATGATGAACGGCCAGGTAACTAACGTTGAAGCAATAGCGGCTGCGACCGCCGAGGCGGTGTACGCGACCATCGCGGCGACCAGCACGCCGCCGATCACCGCACCGATGACGATCATCGTTGTTTTGTTCTTTGCCATCCAATCGGTGAACTTGCCGAAAGCGCTAATCGCAGCGCTAACCATCGGGATAAGAAACGTGCCGATCTTCACCCCGATGACTTGCACTTTAGCGCTGGCCTGCTCCATCTGAACGGACAAGTCTTTCTGGGTCAGCGACCATCCTTTGACATGCCCACCAGCCTCAACCGACGCACCGCCGATGCTTTTCACGTTGCCTCGAAACTCGTTCATGTGAGTACCGGTGAGCGCCAGCGTCGCCCCAAGACCGGTCGAACCGCCGGTCATAGCCGAAATTATGCCGTTGAATGTCGAAGCTGATCCGCCTCCCGCGCTGAGCTGATCAGAGAAACCGGACGCAGACTTGGCCAGCGTTGCGAAGTGTTTTGCTTGACTTTGCGAAAGCGCATCCTGCCCTTTTATTGCTTTACTCCACTCGGACGCTTTGACCTTGCCTTCAAGGTATTTTTGCCCTAAATCTTGAAGCGACTTCGGCAGTTTGCTCAACTCCTCCCGTGCGGAGGATGCAGCTAGTTTTGACTGATTGAATGAAGATTGCAGCACGAGCCCGGCCGGTCCCATGTGCTGCATGACAGCGGTCGCCATCGTATCGAAGGTGCCGGTCAACCCGTTCTTGCCAAGGTTTTTCGCGATGTCTAACGAGCTGAGCCCCATTTGCGCCATCGCTTTTGTTTGCTCGGATGTAGGTTTTTGAAGCGAGTCGATTGATCCGGAAAGTTTGTTTGCTGCGTCTTGTGCGCTGATACCTTCACCAGTCATTGTGCCCATCGCGCCGAGCATTTCGCTGAGGCTGATCCCGGCCGTTTGTGCCTTTGGAGCGATCGCCGACAACGCCCCGGCGAGGTCGGTCATGTTCGTTTTACCGGACGCGACTGTCGCAACAAGCTCCGATGTGACTTTGGCGGCGGAGCCAGCCGCGGGTCCGTAATCTTTCATCACCGTGGTCAGCGCGTTCGCCACGACGGTAGCGTCGGCGCCACCAACCTTGGCACCCTCAGCCGCGGCCTGCATAACCTTGAGACCTTCGGCGCCGTGATACCCGGCAGACTCGACGAGGAACATGGCTTTGGCCAGCGCGGTCGGACCTATGCCGACCGCGGGAGCCATTTTCAGCAGCCCGTCGGTCACCATCTTGATCTTGTCTTCCGACTCGCCAGCGCCGGTCACCAGCTGAGTTGTTGCCGTTTGAAAACTGGTCGCAAGGCGCAGCGACTCGACGCCGACAGCGACCGCGGCCAGCGCGATGCCGGTGCCAATAGCTTTCGTCGAGCCGGAGGCGCTGTTGAATGCGTGCGACATGCGAGTCGTCGATGCGTCAGTCTGCTTCTCCATCTTGGTCACTTCGCCGGAGACGCGCCCGAGTTCGGAATACAGTTGCGCTGCGTGCGCTCGAAGGTCAAGTACCAGCGGCGGCAGAAGAGACATAGCGTGTCCTTACGACAGATGTGTTCTGAATATGCGGAGGCGGATCGCCTCAAACTCGGGCATGGCTTCCTCGACCGCAGGAACGAAGAACGGATACCCTTTCGAGCCCTTGTAACCAAGCTCAACTGATCGTCCGTAGATCGCGTCCGGGCCGACTTTGGTGACGTAGTCGCCGCGGCCGAATCGCACTATCGGGGTCATGCGGATTGACCGACGCAGGTACCCGGTGATGATATTCGGTTTATCGCCGCCAACGTGCCGCGCCGGAGTGACCGTCCAAGATTTTCCGGTGCCAGACTTACGGCGTGTGCGGACGCCCTCAAAGTTGCGTTGCGCTTTCGCGATGACCAGCGCGGCAGACTCCGACACGATCGCTTTGGAGGCCATGTCAGCGCGCACAGCGATCTTCTCAAAAGCGGCCTGAAGCTCAGACGTACCGATCCACGGAGCCATCAGGCCTCCTCCGCTTCTTTCTTGCGCTCGGCTTTGATTCGCTCCACAAGGTCGTCAATACGAACGGTCCACTGAATCGAATCGCCCGGCTCGTCGAGGTACTGCTCGTGAGTCAGCGGAATGATTTTGCGGAACAGGTACTCGGCATATTGCCGTCCCGCTTCGCCCGCGATCTGCCCGCCGTTTGATCTGAGGGCTGACTCTAAGTTCCTCAGACCCCAGTAGGGGATTCAGGGTCCTCTATCGAGTCGACCGAGAAACCGTCCGCTTTCATCATCGAGTTTTTGATGATGCCCTGCCCGTGTTTGATCAGCGGGAGGTAGATACCCGGCGGGAGGTCGAGTAGTTCATCGACGGTCACCGGCAACGCCAGCGGAGCGCCTTCCGGTGTTTTTAACGTCCACGATTTGAGATACACCCACGCCGCAGTGTCGGCCATCTCGAATATCTGCCGGGACTCCTCCAAAGTCAATCCGGTGGGGATACCGCCGAGGCTGTCGTCTGCGGCCAGAACCGTGCCATCGGGACCGGTGATCTGCTGCGCCAGCGCCAGCTCCCGCAGCTTCGGCATGAGCACCATCTCATACACCTCCAACTCCCGCCGGCGCCGAGGCGACAGTTCGCTCTCTTTCCAGAACATGGCCAGTTGACGGCCGGGCAGCGCGCAGCGTGTTGGATCGAATATTTTTACCACAGCAGCGGGAGCGCTGGTGGCTGGTTTACGAGCGGTCATGATTTTCTCCGAACGGGGGATGAGGCCGCCCGGTGCTCGTGGAAGAGAGCACCGGACGGCGAGGGGTTAGATGGCGGTTGAAACGGGGCTGAGCAGCGACACGAGCATCGGCGATTGGTTACCGCCACCGGCGACGTCGGTCGGGTTGGTGAGCATTTTCGTAGTGCCGGCGATCTCCATCCACTTATTTGATCCGGTCGGGTCGGCTACGTCGTACGCGGTGCGGCTGAACTGCATGGTAAGCGAGTTCACCGCGTCGCCGACCGCGGACAGAGCAACAACAAGCGAGGGCTGCGTGTTGGTCAGCTCCGCGAGAAGGTGCGGATCGGTTGATCCTGCGTAGATCGCTTTCAGGGTCGACGCGACTGTTACCGGGCCAGCGAAGATGGCGAACGGTGCCTGAGAGCCAGTGAGCGACGGAATCGACTCAGTGGCGCGTTTGATGTTGATGACGATTTCGGAGAACGCCGTCGACGCTACGCCCGCCAGGGTGATGACGGATTTCCAGCCCGGCATCGGTTGGCTTTGCGTCGGTGTTTGTGTCGGCGGAGTGACGAACACTCCGGGCAGGCAAACGAACGTCGGAACGATTGTGACGAGCCCGGCCGTCGTGATCGTGATTTTCAGGTCCGACATTTGCGCACCCGGCAACTGCACGCATTTGCCGAGCGCGTCATACCACCATATCGAGGCCGACACGGGCTGCCCGTTCGATCCGTTTTGCAGCGACGTCTTGTGCAGGTACGGTGCGGATGCACCGGAAAGCACATCGGGCAGGCCGAGGATCTGGCGAAGGAACACGTACACCTGATCGAGGTAGCAGAATGTCGTGTAGGTGAACGTGTCGCCTTTACGCATGCCGTTGATCTGCTGAAACTCTGCACCCATCGAGCCGCGTAGAGCGTCGTCGACATACTTGTCCGTAGGGTGACCCCAGACCGGCGCGGTGGCTGGCCAGAAGTATGTGGGGAGCGCCGGAGCGACCCCGTAAGTTGTTTCCGGTGCGTAGCCTGCCCACTGCAGATTTGCCGCGCCGAAGGTAGGTGCAACCATTATTCGCCATCCTTCTTATCGAGATTCGTTCCTTCGGCAAGCGCCGACGGGTCCGTGCTCACAGGTGCCGTGTCGACAACTGTTTCAGCGACCGGCGCGGGGGCAGGCTCGTCGCTGAGAATCGGTTCGCCGGCTGCGTCGATTTCGACCAACCATGCATGCTCGTACGAGTCCGCAGTCGGAGTGATGATGTCGCCCGGCCGGAGGACCAGCGTCGACCCGGACGGCGCCTCGACGGGTTCACCGGTGTAGTCGACGTTCGGCTGAGCGCGTTCGACCGCGACGTTTTTGCCGATTTCCAGATCAGTGAAAATGATCGGATAGTCGCCAGCGAACCGGTAGCGTCTCGGCGCGGAGTTCTTACTCATGATGGGTGGCCTTTCTAGCCTTGAATGATTTCGTACACATGGAACTCGACACGGCAAAGGGTGAAGATTCCCTCTTCGATGTCCTCCGGAAGGTCTTGCGTGATGCTGATATCGGGACCTTCGCCGGCGTAACCGCCACCAGAGCCGGTGCCCATCTGGAATATGTTCGCTGGCGCGGCACCGTTTTGATCCGCGCGAATTTTCGTTTTAATCGCATCGATCAGCTGGTCGAGCCCGTCAACATAGGCGTCCGGCGAGGAGCCTTGACTGGTGTTGAATGGGCGAAAATACTTGTACAGAAACACCAAGCCGACGGTGTAATCGACACCCTTGCTACCGGTATAAGCAGGGAGTGTTATTCGTTCCTCTACCGAGTTATCGATGTGCACGAACCCGACGGCCGCCGCAGTTGTCCCGGTGTTCAGAACGAAGTCGCCACCATTCACAATCCACGGAGCTTCTTTGTACATCGTCTGCATCTGCGGGATTGTGGAGAAGTAGCTGACCAGAGCAGCACGAATGCTGACGTACCCCATCTCAGGCGACCCGAATATGATCGTTGAGCAGCATCCGCGCGTCGTTCTCTTCCGTCTGTTTGCCCGCCGCGAGCGGCTGTCTCATCGTCGGGGTGGAGCGGGAACTTTGCAGCACAATCGCTTCTGACGCCCGGGTTTTGATCGTTGCCGTCGTGAGCAAGATTGCGGCCTGCTTCACCTCCGCGGGCAACGCCGACACGTTCACCCCAGAAGCGTGCGCAAACTTAGTCGGCGAGACCAGCGCGATCGTTGTCGTGCCGACTGACAGCACCGTCACAATCTCGGTCTGCCCCGGGTCGTTGATTGTCAACGTCATGCCAGGGGTGATTCCTAGCACCCCGTCGAGCGGCAGCGTTCCTACAGCTGCGATGACCGGCGTCGTAAGCAGATTATTTGCGAATCCGGCCACATAGGTGACTGAGGCGCGCACCGGATTGTTACCGTACAGCGAACCGGGCAGCGGGATTTTGACAATCTTTGAGGTGATGTCGATGCCCGGATTAGTGAGCAGCGGAGTCATCGTCACGGGCGACAGGCCGAGCGACATGGCATACACGGCGATGACGGGCGACTGTTTCATTGTCACCATCACAAGCCCGTTCTGCACTTGATACTGTCCGGTGACCACTTCGAGGGTAGCGGCGAGAATCTGGTGACAGATTTGATCCACCCATGCGGAACCGCGAGCGATCGCCGACTGCAGGGCGTCGGCCTGCTGCTGAGCAGTCCCGCCGGGCTGCAACGTGCTGAGGCTGATTCCGGTCGGTGCTGCCGCATACTCTGCCGCTGTGATGTACGGCTCACGCTGAGAGTACGTCTGCGAATACGGGGCGAATATCGGTGTGAGGGTCATCGCTCAGCGCCTCTCTAAGAGCCTAGGAAGTTTTCGGTGTGTAGTTATGGCCTGACGGTGGGAACACCACGCGGGTGCCCCCACTCTGTCAGCGGGTGAGCGGTTTGCTTACTTCTTCGCCGGGGTCTTTTTCTCGTGCGCGTCAGCCTTAGCGGCCTCGTCCGCAGCGTCAGCGGCAGCGAGCAGCTTCGCACTCTGCTCACGCAACTCCGCAGCGGTCGGCGGGGCGGCGTTCTTTTCGGCGAGTGCGGTCTGCTGGCCGAGGAGCAGGTCGTGCAGGGCGCGCGGCGAGTTCAGGTACTCCTCCCGTTCCCGCTCGATACGGACGGAACGCTCCGCCGAGTTCTCCCAGTGCGAGCCGGGACCGCCGAGGTTGTTGAGTAGTTCGCCGAGTTCGTCGGGAAGCTCGAACGCGCCGTCGCCGTCGGCTTCGAACTCGCCGTGGTCGGGGTGAGCGACGACATGGGTGTCGGCGCTGCGTGGATAAAGTTTCATGCGGTCGTGCCTCCAAAATTGTTGAGGGGAAACGGGCGGCTCACGGTGAGGTGAGCCGCCCGCTGTACTGCTGGGACTAACCGACGTTCTGGAGAACGCCCATCGCGACCGGCGCGCGGTTCACGAACGCGCCGAGCGACCGGATTTCGTACTGACGGCGAGGACCGCCACCGGCACCCGCTGCGCGGCTCACACCGTAGTCGAACTGGTTCGTGTCGCGAAGGGCACGATATTCGAGCACGGAGGCGATGTTCGCGTTCGGGAACGGCACCCGGTCAGTGCGGGCGATGATGGTGCCGGGCGGCACGGCCGGGTGAACTTCGATCGCCACTTCGATGCCGCCGGTGTCGCCAGCGCCGAACGGGTTGATGATCTTACCTACACGGCCACCAGCGGTCGTGGAGATACGGTCGGGCGATGCGGTGGTGACGAACGTGGTCGCTGCCGTCGATCCGAGGACCAGGATTGCGATTTCGTACGCCTGCGCGGCGTTCATCATCAGCACCGTGGGGCTGAGGAACGTCTTGTTGAAGATCGGCAGGAAAAGGTTCTGCACGATCTGGGTGATGGTACCGCCGGACAGCGAGAGCGCTGCCCCGTCGAGCGACACGTTCGTCGACGGGTTCACCGTCGATGTGCCTGCCTGCACGAACTGGCCTAACGAGTTGTAGTCGCCGGACAGCGTGGCGAGGAACCCGTCGTAGTCGTTCACGTTCGCGGACCCGTTGTCGGCTGCGAGGTTCACAGTCGGGATCGAGTTGCCGACACCCTGCCACACGTTCGACAGGCTCGGCAGGTTCACCGGGAGCGCCTGATTCGCGGAGATGACCTTCGTGACGACGACCGTGTTGGTGCTGGTAGTCGTGTAGTAGAAGAACGTCGAACCGTTGGTGGAGTAGAACCAGTCGTACGCGACAGCACCCTTCACGGAGGGGACGATCGCCGACACGGACGCGGCACCGGAACCGGCGGCGGTGACCGACGCGGAGGCGGTGGCGCGGCTGTTGCCCGAACCGTAGTAGTACCCCGAGCCGGTGCGTCCGGCCGCTGCAAGGTACACAACGGACGTCGCGGCGATCGAACCGCCGGTGGTCGATGCGGTGAGCACCGGGGCCCCCGCGGTCGGCAGCGCGAACGACTGTGCGCCGATGAGCTTGCGATCGTCTCCGATCAGCACGTTGTTGAGCGTGTTGAAGATCGACACGGCGAACGGGTCCTCGAAGCCAGTCGCAAGGTCGATCGAGTCCTGCGACACGGAGTCGCCGAGCGCGGTCGGCTTGTAGATCGCTTGGAAGTCCTGCTCGATGGTGACGATCTGACCGCCAGCCTGATCGAACCCGGACGACGGGTCCGGCTGGCTTGACGTGGCGTCCATGATCGCGCGCCACACGGCAAACTTGTTACCGTCGGTGCTCTTCTTGCGCGGCACGAAGTCGCGGAATGGGATGACAACCGGGATGAGGCTGAGCAGCTCCGGCGACAGGTCGTACGAGTAAAGACCCGTCGACGCGTTGAAACCGGTGGTCTGAGCTTTCGCGATGATTTCCATCGTCTGCTCGGTGATGATCTGGTCCAGATTGGACATTACGTTTCTCTTTCCTGAGAGGTAAAGCGGTGGGTTGGGTGTGACCTAACGGACGAGGTTCTGAGTGAGCATTTCCACTGCTCGCTGCTGGCGCTCGTTGTCGATCAGGGTTTTGCTCTGCGTGTCCGGCGCGTTGGCGGATGCCTTGCGCAGGTCTTCCGCAGATTTCTGCAGCCCCGCTGTTACCACTTCGCCATCACGGGTAGTCGCAGTAACGCCGACCGCCCCATTCGTGTTGACTTTGGATCGTGCCGGTGCTTTCAGGAATTCGACCTGATCGGTGAGCCCCTTGATCACGGCGGCGTCTTCTGCCCTTGCCGTGTCCAGCGCTCCTTTGATCAGGTCTTCGACCGCTGCTTTGGTCAGCGGTGCGTCTTCGGGGTCGGCCGTCTTCGCGATGGGCGCATTCGGGTCGACCGGTGCCGGGGCGACCGGCGCGGCAGCTGCATCAGCTGGCGCGTCCTCGGTGTCGTCTCCGGCGTCAGTGTCGTCGACGGTCGCGCCGGTGATGGGCTCGATCGCGGCCGGGTCGACGATGCCGACGAGCTTCCCGGCGGCGTTGAACACGGCAGTCTTAGCCGGAGCTTCGTCAGCTTTCACGAGGGCTTCAACGGTCGGCTCGGTGGTGGTTTCCTGATCGGACACGGTGGCCCCCTTCTTGGTTACGTCTTCCGGTGCGGCTGGCAGGGATGCGAGCACGCTTTGAATCGACTCCGAGGCGGAGACGAGCTTCTGTTCGTTCGACGCGGACAGGGTGCGTCCGGCCTTCTTGATCGTGCCGAACGACTCGACAGTGGACAGCGCCCCGGCGGGGATCACGCTCAGCGCCTTCGCGACACTGTCGGCTTCTTCCGCTTCGGCATTTTCGCCCGCGGCGTACACGGCCACGACGTCTCCGGCGTAGTCAAGAGCCCCGGCGGCGTCCTCAAGGTTCCATGCGTTCTCCGCATCCTCCGAGTCGCCGGTGGCCGCCTCGGTCGCTTCACGCCCGGCGAGCAGATCGAGCATGTTCTTGAGTCGCACGATCTGCGCGTACACCTCCTCGGCGGTCTGCGCGTCGATGGTCTCCCAGCCAGCGGAACCCGGGGTCGTTGCGTCGAGCGGGGAGACGCCGTCGGTGACAAGAATTTCGTCATCCGCCTTAGCCACCGTGTCGACGGTTACTGCTTCTTTCATCGGTGGCTCCTCAGCCTGCTTGAGTAGGTCTTCCACCATCTCGGTCGAGATGAGGTTTGGGGATTCTGCTTTCATAATCAGCCACGAGGTTCCGTTCGCTGCCTTGTCGACGAGGTCCACGCGCGGCATGTTCGCGTTGCGCACCTCGGTCATGTCGTCGTCTTCGATCAGGTTGCTCATGGGGTTACGCCTTCCGGTTGATCAGTTGGGGTGGGCGCGACCAGAGCGGTCAGGTGGGCACGCGTGCGCTCATGCTGTTTAGCAATGTGCAGTGTTTGTACAGATAACAGTTGTTCGACGTCGGCGAGAGTTTTGACCGACCGTGCGTCCGACGCGGCGGCGAGCGCCGCGCTGCGAGCCTCCGCCGCTGCCCCCTGCACGTTCTGCCCGACGATGATGATCGGAAGCAGGACCAACTGCAAGAACGACTGTGTGATCCATGTGATGATCACGACGATGTTGCCGCTCATAATCACCGCGGGAAGCGAGATGAGGGTCAGCAGGGCGAACAGGATCGCGACGTACATTGTGCCGACCGCGAGGGTGATGCGCCCCCCGGTCGCGGTCAGCTTCTCGTTGAAGCGTGTCAGGCGGCTCATGCGACACGCACCCGATTGCCGGAGCCTTGCGGCGACCAGCCTGTCAGGCGACCGTCTTTGACCGCTTGCCATGCGATCTTGTCCAGCTTCGCGCCGATCAGCCAATCACCCGCTTTCACGATCGTTCCACCGATGTCCCAATCCGGGCCACGATAGACGGACGACTCAACAATTTCGACGTGCCCGAGGGTGCCGTCGACGTGCATTACTCCCGACTCGCGCGACTTCATGAACTGCCAGGCGGCGCGCTCTAACTCTTCCGCGGTGAAGAAGTCCCGATGCCCGTCAGCGCCCCGCTTGATCAGTGGGTTCCGTCCGGCTTGGTAAGCGATCCCGAGAACGAACCGCTTCTCCTCATCCATCAGGCCACCGTGCCGTCAGTGACCGACACCCCGAGCGCGACCAGCGCAGCGAGCAACGAGGTCATCGCGGCTCCGCTGGACTTCGACCCGGTGACGGTGATGCTCGGTCCCGCACCGACGATCGCCTGCACCGCGACAATCCGGCCGGTCGCGTCATACGCGTACAGTACGAGCGCGCCCGGGCAGGTGAACAACGGCCACAAGTGCTCCTGTGAGGCGACGATCACCGACCCGGTCAGCGGAGCCCCACTGACGGCGTCGAACACCGGGGCAAGTTGTGTCGCCGCCGGGTCGAGGTACACCACCCATGACTGCTGGTCGGCTGCCTGATTTGCGGGGAATGTGGCCATTACTGGTCTCCTTCAAATTGTGCTGAGTCGATCGTGTGAATGTTCGCCGAGTCAATCGACCCAGGAACGGGTGAGGCAGCGCACCGGCAATACGGGTGGAGCGGTGGCGCGCTGCTCTGGTCTTCCATGTTGTGCGGGTTGGCGTCGGCAGCTTCGGAACACAGCGAGTCGACGCCTGAGTCCGCGGTGACCAGATTCCACTGCCCCACACCGTTAGCGTGATACACGTCGAACGTCGCCGCAGTGATAGCGCGCGTCGCCTCGGTGTGCGCGATCCTGTCTGCGCGGAACGCGCTCATGTCGCCGCTCACATCAAGAACCCGATTACGGATACCGTCGACGCCTTCGCCGGCGCCGAGCCCGTCACCGATCACATTGCCGATTTGATCCAGCGCCGCGTCCGTGAATCCCTTGATGGTGAAACCGCGCTCCTCCATCAGAGCGCGCATCCCACCGGAAGAGATTTTCAGACCAGCCGCCGGGTCGCCCGGCACCCAGTTGTCCCAGTCGATTGCGACGGTCGCCGCCGACAGACCAGTCACCGTCACAACATGCGGCGTCAGTTGTGTTGCTGCCGCGTGCTCCCCAGCCGTCCAACCGTCCTCGTACAGCCGCTCAAGAATCTGATCCAGCTCGGCCGGCAACGGCATGCGCCCCAACTCAGCCCTGACGCTCTCCCGGATCGCTTCGATGTCGATGTCGGTCGCTTTCACGATCAACCCTGACGTAACCGATGCGAACGGGATGCCGTCAATCCACTTGCTCAACACTGCTGCGATGAGCGGCGAATAATGGTCAACAAGCATGAGGTCGTAGTCGTTCTGAGGTTGGCCGGCGCTCGAGTCACGCCAGCCCTTAGCTAAAGGGACAACGTCCCCCTCCACAGAGTTATCAACAGGTACGGAAGTCGCACTGTTGATCGCATCGAGCACGAGCGGCAGGTCATTCACAAGCTCCTTTCGAATGGCAGGGTTGCCGGTCAACATGACCGGCTCCCACCAGGCGAGCGTTTCAACCGAGTCGCCGTCCGGGTCGTCCGGGTTGACACCTGACATCCGTTCGGTCAGATCGAACTCAGTGTCGACGACGTACACGAATCCGGCATACACACCGTTTGGCGATGACCAGTCGGCGCACAGCTGCGCGTCGACCGGCAGGCTCAGCCCGGTCTCCTCACACCATTCACGGCACGCCGCGACCTCCGGTGTTTCGCCAGGCTCAATGCAGCCGCCCGGGAATTCCCAAGTACCGGCGGCAGGGTCGCTGGCGTCGAGCCCGCGCTGCAACATGAGCACCCGACCGGTGTCGGAGGCGAGCACCGCGAGGCCAGCGGCAACCAACTCGCCGTTGTCCTTGCGGATGTCGGCGCGTGCGCTCTGATTGAGGCGATGCGCTTCGCCGGGGGGCATGTCGGTGAACTGGAAGTCACGCGCCCACGATCCGGCGCGGCGGCGAGCTTTCACGAACTTCGCGAACGCTGCCATTTCCGGTCGGGCTTCCGACTTTGCCATACTTGTGTCGGTCGCTTGCGGCGCTGCTCCGATCGCTTTCGTCTCCGCAGCGGTCGCAATCGGTAGCGGTGGGGCTACCGGTGCGACGGTGACGGTACCGCCGGCTGGCCCGCCAGTTTCCGGGTCGACCGGTGTCGACGCGGCAAACAGCGATGTGATCGGGATAGGTCCGGCCGCGTTCGTGAAGATAAACCGAGGGACTTCCAGCACGTCGGTGATGCCAAACCGTAGCTCACCGATCCTTGATGCTGACACAACACCCTTGTCGATGTACAGGGCGTCCGCCATCGCGGTGTCGCGCAGGGACTCCTCAGTGCCGCCGAAGTTGAACTGGAACTCCAACGGCAGGCCGAGGTCGTCCTGCAGCACGGCGGAGAAAATGTCCGCAAAATGTTGCCCGAGGGGGATGTCCCCCACCCGGTCGTCGACGTGCGCTTGCGACTCGCCGACAGACCGGTTCGAGTCCATCGCGAAGCCGAGCGCATCCGGGGTGACGTGGAACGTGGACGCCGTCTTGCGCATCCACCATTCGGCGGCCATCTGGTTCCCGGCATCCCAGTCCTGCTTCGACGGGAACTCTAACTTTGACCCGCCGGGAATCCATTTCAGCTGAGACTTGATTTCGAGGTTGCCCTTGAACTGAGCGTCCCAGACTTGCTGCCACTCGTCGATCTGGTCGGCTGACCATGTGTCCGGCGAGATGGCGAACCCCTCGGGGACGTTACCGGCGGTGAACTTGCTGAGGAAGTATGACTGCATCCGCAGGTCCGTGTTCGCACCAATAACGATTGATTCGATGGGGGCCAGCCCGTAGGGGGAGTCGTCGCGCGGGCGGAACGGCTGGTAGATGATGTCAGAGTCCAGCAACCAGTTCCACGTCATGCCGCTGACGAACTGCAGGTACGCGGGGGCGTCGCCGGTCGGCTGGTCGCCGTGTGAGTCGATCAGCGGGGCGATGGTGGTGCCGTCGACGACCTTAAGGCCGATGACCTGCCCGGCGTTGTTCCGCGAGCGGTACAGAGTGCCAGCGTCGTAAGACAGAACGCCGCGCGCATACTTTGCTAGCCAGCTGCGGAAGAACAGTTTCCCGTCAGGTTTGCGGAAGAACGCCCGAGCGTAGGCGATCTCTTGTGAGAGGTCACCTTTCACGTCCGCCATCGGCACGATTGACCAGTCGATCGCGCGCAACGAATCGACCCGGTGCGAGATGGCCAGCTGTGCGATGTCGTAGTTGTCGAGCAAACCCTTCATGGACTGGAACGACATCGCCGAGTTGGACCGCGGGCGCGTCGCGACGTTGTACCCGGCGGGATAATCGAACCCGCGCGGTTCTTGGCTGATCCCGTCAGCAGGAAAGACAGGCGAGCCGGGGCCGAGACGAGTCGACGCGGACATGCCCTGATCGGCGAGCGCCTCCACTGAGGGTCCGACGATGGCCTGCATGAAAGTGGATACGCCTTTACGGAAATTGTCGCTCAGTGCCACAGGTGTCTCACTCTCGGTATTGGGCTTTGAAGTCTGCCTGTCGTAGCTCTTCGACGGTCATAATGTGCTCCGCCTCGATGATTACCTCAGCGGCGGCGGCGCGTGCTTTCAACATGGCCAACCATGCGGCAGCCCCGGCACCGCCGATGAACAGACGGGTGAGGGCTTGGCTGGTGGAGTCGACTTGATCGTCGTGCGCGCCGTTCGGGAACGCAGCAGCTTCCTCAATCAACTCGTCCGCGGGGAACAGTTGAATATCCGACGCCGGCAGCCACACGTTGCCCGCTTCAATGTACGGCGACACGGCCGACGCGCGAGCGTATTTTGACTCGTGCGGGTTGATCGGAATGATGCCGGGCACCTTCAATTTCAGCACGTCGATCACAGCGGTCCCGTTGGCTTTGTCCTCGATGAGGATTGCGCGGGCTTGCGGCCAGCGGGTGTGCATGCTCTGTAGCGCGGCGACGGTTTCGGTGAAGGTGAGGCGGGCGCGAACCTGATCAAGCAGGTACACGTTCGCCCCTCGACGGCACCAGACCTGCCCGACGACGTAGTCGCTACTCTTGGTGTCTTTGAAGGTCATGTCCCACGATTGGATCATTTCTTCGCACTCGACTGTGAACGTTTTACCGTCCTCCGTAGACCACAGTTTCGTGTCGTACCGTTTCCACCAAGGGCGTTTCCACACGTCACCAGAGTCCGGCGACGGGCGACCCTGATACAGGGCTGACCAGATACGCGCAGAGGTAGCGTTCTTCGTCGCCCGCCACTGCTCGGCCGTGCGACCGCGAGCAGACAGCATGAACTCGCCAGGCTCACGCCCGAGCGGGTCCGTCTCGCCAGCCTCCGGGTCATGATCGGCCTGCGCCGGAATGTTGATCACTTCCCATCGATCAAAGTCGGTGGCGTCGCTCTCCTCGTCTTCTTTCTGTTTGGCCAGGAGCCGGCCGGCAAGGTCAGCCTCATGCCAGCGGGTCAGGATCAGCACTACCGGAGCGGACGGCGCCAGCCGCGGGCGGGCGACCGACTGCCACCACTCCCAACCCTGCTCGGACTGTAGGACCGAGTCGGCGGCGCGGAAGTCTTTCACCGGGTCGTCGATGAACATGATGTCGACCGGGCGGGACGTCAGGCCACCGCCAATACCGATCGAGTACATGGTGTTCTCGGACGGATAGACAAGCTCCCATGAGGAGGCCGCTTTCGCGTCGCGCTTCAAGTGCAAGCCCAAGTTCGCGAGCCCGTTCGTGCCGTTGTACAGAACGATGTCGGAGCGGATGCGGTACGAGAACCGCCGGCTGACCATATCGCCGTAGGAGACCAGGCAGATGCGGAGCCGCGGGTTCCGGTGCAGCATCCACAGCACCCCGTAGTGAGTGACCCGCTCAGACTTTCCCTCCTGCGGAGGCATGGAGATAATCAGACGGGTAACTTCTCCGCGCTCGACTCGAATGAGGGCTTCATCGATCAGAGACAGCGCCGGAGTGGTGACGGTGGTTGGATCGAGGGCTGAGGCGAGCGCAGCTGGTGAGTCGAAGGTTGGCGGGGGGTTTCGGTGGGTTTGCGCCGCGCGGAGAAGCGCGAGGGTGTTGGCGGCGGCGGCAGGGTCGCTGCGCCATCCGTTCGGGAGAGTGAGGGTCATGCGGAGTCCGATCGGTGAGGGGTGGAAGCCCCGGCAGTTATCCCGCTCAGCGCGGTTACCAAAAGTCCGGGACGCCCACCAGTGAAGAGGTTACGCGGGCGACCATTCGCCAGCGATTATCCAACCGTGCAGGCCGCAGTCGTCGCAGAGGATCGACGGTGTGATCGTGACCGGTGCAGGGGTGACGATGTGCCGCTTGTCGAGCAGGAACGCAACACGCAACCGCCGGCGTTCGTCGATCAGTTTGCAGTCGTGAGCGATACGGATGCGGCCGTCTTCCATGTAGAGCAGCTGGATGCCGAGGCCGAGGTCGTTGGTGCCGTCGATGATGCCGTAGTCGACTGTCACAATATCGGTCATGAGTTTGTTCCCCCCACTAGCTTTTTATATCTCTTTTAGATATGCTTGGTGTATTGGCAATCAAGATCAAGGAGCACAACATGGACACCCAAACCAAGACCACCGCACAGGCACTTACCGCCAGCGACATGCTTTACCCGTACTACACCACCAAGGGCACACCCGAGGAAGTTATTTCGGTCACCGCCGACAAGCACGGCGTCTCCACCTACTCCGGTGGCCCGCTGGTTCCCGCAGTCGCCGTCGTTGTCAAGTACGCTGACGGCTCAGGAACCCACTTGTACCGCTTCGCCGCCACCGCGAATGTGACGGTCAGCGCATGAGCGCCGAGCCGTACACCGAACCGCAGAAACCCGTCGCCGAGTGGACGAAAGAAGAGCGGTGGGCGTTCAAGATGAACAGCCGCGCACTCTGGAAGATGGCAGTTCCGGACGCCAGCAGCATCGTGATCATCCGGTGCGGTTACTGATGTCCGCCGAGCAGGACACAGCCATGTACGACCAGCCCGACAACGACAAGTTGAACGCTGACGCGGAGCGGGAGGCAGAGTTCTGGCGAGCGCACCCGCGCGGCGACGCTCGGCCAGACAAGACCGACATCGGTACAAGTACCGGCACGGCTGCTCTTATTGCGAAGGCGCAGCGGATGAGCCGCTATGTACAGCGCGGTGGCCCCGACGACGGGACTGTGTACGAACGACTCGCCGCCGAGCTCAAGCGGTTGAGCGAGGAACTGGAAGACGCCGAGGACCGCCGAGGCAATGAATACCTCAAGCTCGAAGACACGGTAGCTGAGCAGGCTGCGGCGCTTGAAGTCGCTGCCGTGGACTTGCTCGCGGCGAAGGAGCAGAGCGTCCGCTGGTTCTTCCGGTTCGGCGGCGCTCTGAATGATATTGCTGCCCGGGACGCAACGATCGCGGCGACCCTCAAGGTCACAGACGACATGCGCAGCGGAGGCTGGCATATCGGCAAAACCGTGTCGGACCTCGGCGACAAGCTCTATCGCATACTCACCAGTACGGAAGACGCGCAATGACCGCCAGCACACGTCCCGACCGGCCGCGCCCGGAGAAGATCGAACTCGCTACGGCGCTGGCTGTTGGTCTCGCGCTCTGCCCGGAGTGCGGATGCCTCATGCTGGCGTTAGGGCGTCACGCGGACAAGCATCAGATCTGGCACGGCACCATCAACGCGACTAGCGGCACCGACTATCGGCGGCCGGCTCCGCCTACGATTGAGGACTACTTTCCCGGGATCACCGAGCAGCAGAAACGGTCCGAGGGGTTTCAAGCGATGGCGCGAGCGTGGTATGAGAGCAGCGGCGCGGCGGCGGCTCCTGAAACTAATATCTAGAAAAGATAGACTCTTATCGTTTTTAGATATATAGTTAAGTTATTAGCAACCCCGACAGATTGGCACATCATGACGAACAGCAACCTCACCCTCACCCGCCCGATCATCGTCACCGACGACGCGAAAGCGCAACTCGTCAGCCTCCTCCGCAACCAGGTCGCGCAGGCGGCCTACTACTTCACCCGGATCACCGAGTTCGCAGACCAGCTGGAAGAGTTCGAGTTCAACACGGAAGACGCCCAGCACGTCATGTACGAAGCGACCAACGTGTTCAACAAGGTGCAGGACATGCAGCGAGGCCTCGGCCAGTCGATCACACAGGATGCGTTCAACGTGATCGCCTCAGCCGCTTCGCTGGTTCGCGCGTAACACCCTCCGGGGCGGCCAGCCGGCCGCCCCCCCGATTGGCAACTGAAAGGATACCTCATGAAGCAATTCGTGATCGTGGTCAGCACTATCTCGTTCGGTGAGAAGATCGAGGTAAGGCGGGTCGTGTACGCGTTCGACGCCGAGAGTGTCATTCCGCCGTCGATGCCCGGCTGGAAGTTCGAGCGGGTCGAGGAGTATGTCGAGCCGAAACGTCGGGTGCGCGCATGAACCCGCTCTTGCTGCTGCCGCTCATCTTGGTGGCGGCAGCCAGCCTCACCTTCGCTATTCGTGAGGGTAACCGGAACTACCTCAAGTCGGAAGAGAGCGACACGCTATGAACAAGTACGACATGACCGCCGAGGAGTTGGCGATCGTCGCCGAGCGGGAGCGGCGGGTCAGCAACTTTCGCGAAGGATTCCAGGAAGCCGTGTTCATCATCGCCGTCATCGCACTGTTCGTGTGGGGCTGCTGGGTGTTCGCATGAGCATCGACGACTGCACCTGCTACACGACCGCGATGGAACCAGACCCCGACTGCCCCGTCCACTTCCCCACCCCCGAAATATTCCCCGGCACCCTAGCCGCCCTCGACGCACTGACCATACGA